>ENA-OPZM01000197-OPZM01000197.1-human-gut-metagenome-genome-assembly--contig:-NODE-197-length-25993-cov-7.470618_pt1 | contig 25993 bp, 35 predicted proteins | sample MGYA00242478_ERZ504493 | MGnify/ENA primary metagenome ERZ504493 (study PRJEB26092, sample SAMD00036227) | human gut metagenome | host: Homo sapiens | study: EMG produced TPA metagenomics assembly of... | reverse complement strand
GAACAAGATCCTTGCTCTGTCCCTCATCTCCATCCTGCCGCAGCTGATCGTCTTCTTCTGTGCACAGGACCAGTTCGTTGAAGGTATCTCTGCCGGTGCCGTCAAGGGCTAAGCCTTTCCCCGCACAGCATAAGATCATCTGATACAAACAAACACCCCCTGTGCCGTTCCCGTAGATGGCGCAGGGGGTGTTTCTTATTTCTTATGTCCTTTGCGGTACTGCAGTGGGCCAGTACCATCACCTCGCGGAACACCCGGCGGAAATGGGCGGCGCTGGCAAAGCCGGTCTGCTCGGCCACCGCACTGATGGAAAGCTCAGTTGTTTCCAGCAGCTTCTGGGCCGCTTCGATGCGGCGGTTGTTGATGTAATCCACGATGGACTGGCCCGTTACCCGCCGGAACAAACGGCTCAGGTAGTAGGGCGAAAGATAAAACTGCGCCGCCACCTCGGTGAGGGAAAACTTCTGCCGGTAATTGGCCGCAAGGTAGGCGCAGATCTGCTCCACCGTTTCGTTGTGGGGACGCGCCACGGCGCTGCTCTCGGCAATGCACTCCTGCTCCACATAGTGCAGGATCAGCAGCAGGTACAGCGGGCCGGGGTAATCCTGCTCGGTGCTGGCGCTGGCCATCATTTCCAGCAGGGTACGGATGCGGCTCTGCCACTGCACCGGTGCATACAGCACTGTGCGCTCCCCGGGCGCAAACAGGCGGCCGAAATCCCGCCCGGCTGTGTTTTTCAAATCATGCAGCATCCCCAGTGGAAAGTGGCACCCCACGATCTGCGGCACGGCGCTGCCGGTCTGTGCAAAGCGGCAGCGCCGGGGCCAAGCAGCACGGCGCTGCCGGGGTTTACCAGTACGCTCTGACCGCCTGATTCCAGCGTCACGCTGCCTTCGGACACCAGCAGCAGATAGCAGGTGTCCTCATCCGGCGGCAGCTCGTAGCGGCCAATATTCAGGCGCAGGGTGGCAGCGGCCACCTTGCCGGTGATCTTTTCACGTTCTGATCTCATAGGTAACTCCTTCAGTCGCGGCTGATGCCGCGCCAGCTCCCTCAAAGAGGGAGCCTCTGGCGAAGAGGAAAAGCTTTCCGGTATGCCAAAGCCTCCATCACGGATGGAAGTGGCAAACCCGCGAGGGTTCGACGGAAGGGGTTTCCTTCATTCTAATCTTTATCATATCATGTCCGCTTCCTGCGGGCAAGACAAAACCATCAGGAGGTTCTCCCATGAATCTGTCGCTTATCCGTTCCATGACGCGCAGCGCTGTTTTCGAGCTGGAAAACGGCCTGTGCTATCGTCCGGCCCACCCGTTCACCGTTACCCTGAACGGCAAGACCGTCTACGAAGCCTGCCAGACCAACGTGTTCTCCCTGTTCTCCCTGCTGCCCGGTACTGAGTACACGGTGGGTGTGCAGGCCGAGGGCGAAAGCCTGACCTGCACCTTTACCACCGAGGCCGAGACCTTCTTTGTGGATGCTTCCCGCTACGGTCTGGTGGCCGACGGCACCACGGACAACACCCTCAAGCTGCAGGCGGCTCTTTCCACCTGCCCCAAGGGCGGCACAGTGTACGTGCCCGCAGGCCGCTACCGCACCTGCAGCCTGTTCCTGAAAAGCAACACCACCCTCTATCTTGAAAAGGGCGCTGTGCTGCTGGGCGACAATGACCGCACCCACTACCCCATCCTGCCCGGCGTGATCCCCAGCGAGAACGAGGTGGATGAATACTACCTGACCGGCTGGGAGGGCAACCCGCTGGACAGCTTTGCGGGTCTGTTGAACATCACGCAGGTGCACGATGTCGTTGTGACCGGCGAGGGCACGCTGGACTGCGATGCCGAGAACGGCGACTGGTGGGTGACTCCCAAGATCAAGCGCATCGCATGGCGGCCCCGCGCTGTGGCTGCTGTGGACAGCGAGAACATCTGCCTGCACGGCATCACGGTGCAGAACAGCTATTCGTGGACGATCCACCCCATCTTTGTCAAGCACCTCGACCTGCTGAACTTCAACATCAACAATCCTTACAATGCCCCCAACACCGACGGCATCGACCCCGAAAGCTGCGAGTATATCCGCATCATCGGCGTGAACATCCATGTGGGCGACGACTGCATTGCCATGAAGGCCAGCAAGGTATTCCTTGGCATGAAGCTGAAAAAGAGCTGTGAGCACACCGTTATCCGCAACTGCCTGTTGGACAAAGGCCATGGCGGCATCGTCATTGGCAGCGAGATGAGCGGCGGTGTGAAGGATATGGTGGTCACCCAGTGCCTGATGGACCACACCGACCGCGGCCTGCGCGTCAAGACCCGCCGTGGCCGCGGCAACACCGCCGTCATCGACGGGCTGGTGTTCCGCAACGTGGAGATGCGCGGTGTCAAGGCACCCTTCGTCATCAACATGTTCTACTTCTGTGACCCGGACGGCCACGGCCCCTATGTGCAGTGCCGCGATGCCATGCCCGTAGACGAGTACACCCCGAAGCTGGGCAGCCTGACCATGGAGGACATCGTCGCCACCGACGCTCAGTTCGCGGGATGCTACTTCGACGGCCTGCCGGAGCAGCCCATTGAGCGCGTTTCCATGAAGAACGTCACGATCACCTTTGACCCCAATGCCGAGGCCGGTCAGGCCGCTATGGCAGATAACCGCCCTCTGGTGAAGAAGCTGGCCATCTACGCCGAGAACGTCAAGGAGATCGACCTGCACAACGTGAAGATCGAGGCTACGAGGCGAACGCCTGCACTTTGCAAATGTCGGCCATTTTGAGGAGGACTGATACCATGACCCATGAAGAAATTCTTGCCATGCTGGGCGATTACGTGAACTACCTGATCGCCAATTCCAGCGCCGAGGCACCCATGTGGAACATCGAAAAGGTGCGCAGCGGCAAGCCCAACAAGTGGAACTACATCGACGGCTGCATGATCACCGCCTGCCTGAGCCTGTACAAGACCACCGGCGACGAGAAGTACCTGCGCTTTTCCAAGAACTTCATCGACTGGTTCGTGCAGGAGGATGGCTCCATCAAGACCTACGACCCCAAGGAGTACAATCTGGACAACGTGAATCAGGGCAAGAACCTGTTCACCCTGTACGATATCTTTGGGGATGAAAAGTACCGCAAGGCCATCGAGACCATCCGCAGCCAGCTGGCCACCCAGCCCCGCACCAAAGAGGGTAATTTCTGGCACAAGGACATCTACGTGGCAGGTGTGGCTGGACGGCACCTACATGGCCCAGCCCTTCTACATGGAGTACGAGACACGCTTTAACAAGATGCAGGGCTGCATCGACAGCTACAAACAGTTCATGAATATCAAAAAGCACATGCGGGACGAAAAGACCGGCCTGTACTACCACGCTACGATGAGAGCCGCCAGATGTACTGGGCCGACCCCGTCACCGGCTGCAGCCCCAACTTCTGGCTGCGTGCCATGGGCTGGTTCATGGTAGCCATGGTGGACGTGCTGGAGCGGATGGACGAGCAGCTGTACAACGAGTACCGCGGCATCATGGCAATGCTCAAGCAGACCATTGAGGATGTGCACAAATTCCAGGACGAGGAGACCGGCATGTTCTGGCAGGTGATGGACCACCCCGGCGTGGAGGGCAACTACCTCGAGACCAGCGGCACCGCGCTGTTTGCCTACGCGGTGCTCAAAGGCGTGCGTCTGGGCTACCTGCCCAAACGCATGGCCGCATGGGCCGAAAAGGCTTTCTACGGCACCTGCGACAAGTACCTCTCCAAGAACCGGATGCAGTCTACAGCTGGACGGCATCTGTCTGGTGGCGGGTCTTGGCGGCAAGGATCACCGCGACGGCTCTCTGGCCTACTACTTCAGCGAGCCGGTGGTCTGCAACGATGCCAAGGGTGTCGGCCCGCTGGTGCTGGCTTACACCGAAATGATCGCACGCAAGTAAACTTCATATCGTGGGCGGGCAGCTTTCTTGCCGGACACGAGTCGGGCCATTCCATCGCCCGCAGGGCTGTTGCAAAACAGCGTCTCTTTAAAATGTTGAAAACAGCCGCATTCACCGTACAAAACGGGCAGAACGCTGAAAACTCAAAGGCAGATCTCAAAAAAAAATGAGATAGGCAGCCCCTTTCGGGGAAGCCTATCTCATTTTCGTTGGGGCTGTTTTGCAACAGCCCCTTCTCTATGGAAAGAGGTTCAACATGAATTCTCGAAGATGTCTTATCAGAACTTGAACAGGTTCACGATGCGCTGCCACAGGCGGGTAAAGATATTGCCTTCCTTCACCGTCTCGGTCTCGGCTACAGTGGTGTCGGCAGCAGCCACGGTTTCAGCGGTCTTATAGACGAACTTCACGCTGCTCTCGGCATCGTCCGGTGCACCGGCAAAGCTGGTGTAGTCGTTCAGGCGGTCGGTCATCTCGTCCAGCACGGTCTTCAGGCCATGGAGCTGATCCTGATCCAGCGCGCCGGTCAGCTTAGAGATGCCTTCCTCGTTGAACTGGTTCAGGCCGTCGTTCAACTGGCCTGCGCCGTCATTCAACTGACCTGCACCGGTGTTCAGGGTGTTCACGCCGTCATACAGGGTCTTGGTGCCTGCAGCCAGCTGTGCGCTGCCATCCTTTGCGGAGTGGGCACCGTCCGCAGCGGTCTGCACGCCTGCGGTGTACTGGTTCACGCTGGAAACAAAGAACTGGATCTGAGAAAGGCTGGTCTTCAGGCGCGGACATCGGCATATCCTGACTGTTCTCCACCTGATACTTCAGCTCGGCCTTGGCGGTGTTCTTTGCATCGGCATTGGTCACCATCTCCAGAGCGCCGGTCAGCATGGAAGCGTCAAAGTTCTGCATCAGCTTCAGGGCTGCTTCCAGATCGTGGTTCGTCTTGGTCGCGGACAGATACAGGGCCAGATCCAGCTGGCTGTCCTTGAAGCTAGGAGCCTGCTCCCAGATGGTGCGCACCATCTTTTGCGGCCGGCAGCAAGGGTCTTATCGTTCATGGTGAGGATGTTGTCGATCACAGCCTCGTAGTTCGACCATGTCATGTCCTCGTCGATCAGGCCGCCTTCCTTCAGGGTCTTGTTGGCAGAAGCCAGCACACCGTCCGCCACCTGCTGCGCACCGGCGTTCAGTGCTGCATTGTTGGCGCTCAGGGTGTCCAGACCGTTGGTCAGCTGGCCAAGGCCGTCGTCCAGAGCGGCAGCACCGTTGTTCAGGGTGTTGGCACCGTCCAGCAGGGCCAGAACACCGCCTGCCAGCTGAGAGGTGCCGTCCACCAGCTGGGAAGCGCCGTCCATGAGCTGGCTCATGGCATCGTTCAGCTGGTTGATGCCGTCGGTCAGGTCGTTGATGCTGCTCAGGTCGAACACGTTGCTCGTGCCCAGAGCGGCCGTGCTGGTAGCGCAGGCCACCATGACCTGCGGGCAGGTAAAGTCTTCCACATCGGCTTCCACCGTCACGGTGTCCTGCAGATAGTCTTCGATGCTGTTCACCTCATCGGGCAGCAGGCCGGACAGGGAATCCTTCACGCCCGGCAGGGTGACAAAGGCGGCAACGCTGCTTTTGGCGGCGCTTTCGATCATACCGTGTTCTGCGGTCACGTTGGAAGCATCCCCGCCCAGAATGACGCCCACAGCGGTGATCAGCGGAGTGACGATGGTGCGGTCCTTGCCGTTCACGTTCACGGTGCCGGTCTCGTTGTTCTTCAGGTTGACGGTCACAGTCAGGTGGCCGCTCTTTCCAATGATGTCCTCAAGGGCGGCTTCCTGACCGTCCAGAGCGTAGGTCACCTTCACATCGATGGGCAGGGCCTTGTCGGTATTGCCCTTGTAGTAAACATCGGTGTCGTTGGTGTTCCACACCAGCTCTTCCCCGTTCTGGGTGAACTCGGCATCGCTCTCAGTGTTCTGGATGTCGGTCAGGGTGGTCTTGTCGGTGACGTTTGCAAGGCCGGAGGCGCTGTACAGGTGCTCGCTGACGGTGGTGCTCTTGATGGAGCCGTCGCCGTTCATCACAGCATAGACGGTCTCGGATTTGGAAAAGCTGCTCTTACCAGCTGCAAATGCGGGCATTGCACAGCCTGCGGCGAGGGTGAGAGCCAGCGCCGCACTGGCGAAACGAAGCGATTTTTTCATAACGTAATTACTCCTTTTCAGACTTCTTGGCGTTGGCGGATTCGGGTACCATCCACTTGAGGGTGGTGTGGCGGATGATCCAGTCGCACAGCATCAGGGCTGCGGGCAGCATCACCAGAATGACCACCATGCTGATCAGTGCGCCGCGGGAGATCAGCAGGCAGATGCTCTTCAGCAGCTCCATCTTACTGATGGCAGCCACACCGACGGTGGCGGCAAAGAAGGTCAGGCCGCTGGTCAGGATGGACTGGCTGCAGTGCTCCAGCGACTGCTGGGCGGCTTCCTTCGGGGTGCGGCCAAAGGCGCGCTCCTCGTGGTAACGGGTGGTCATCAGGATGGAGTAGTCCACGGTAGCACCCAGCTGGATGGTGCCGATGACGATGCTGGCGATGAAGGGCAGCTGCGTACCGGTGAAGTACGGGATGCCCATGTTGATGGCGATGGCGCTTCAATGCTGGCCACCAGCAGCGCCGGGATGGAAATGCTCTTGAAGGAAACGGCGATGATGACCAGAACGGCCATGATGGACCAGACGTTGACATTCTTGAAGTCCACATCTGCCACTTCGATCAGGTCCTTGGTCATGGCACCCTCGCCGGTGATGACGCCTCGGGGTCAACGGTCTTGATGAGGGAAATCATCTCGTCCAGCTGGTTGTTGATGGCATCCGTGCCAGTCTTATAAGAGCTGTTGGCAAGGATCAGCTTGTAGCCGCCGGACTGCAGGATCTCCATGATGCTGTCGGGAAGCAGCTCGGTCTGGAAGCCCGGGCCGGTGATGGAATCCAGACTTACCACCTGCGTAATGCCATCCACGTCCTTGAGTTCATCGCACAGGTCGCTCACCTCGGTGGCAGTCAGGTCGTCATGCACCAGAATAAAGTGGCTGGTGGTCATGCCGAAGTCCTCGCCCAGCTTGTTGGTGCCCACGATGCCGGTCAGGTCCTGCGGCAGGGAGTCGAACAGAGTGTAGTAGACCTCGGTCTTGTTCTGCGCGATGGCAAAGGGGATGAGGATGAGGATAAAGATAACCACGATGGGCACCGAGTGATTGGAAACAAAGTAGCTGAGCTTTTTCAGCTTGGGGATCACGGTGCGGTGCTTGTACTTTTCCACCCATTTATCAAAGGTAAGGATCAGGGAGGGCAGGATGACCACGGTGCAGATGACGCCGAGGGCAACGCCCTTTGCCATGACAAGGCCGATATCGCGGCCCAGCGTCAGACGCATGGCACACAGTGCCAGGAAGCCTGCAATGGTGGTCAGGCTGGAAGCAGAGATGGAAGTCATGGTCTTGCAGATGGCGCTGGTCATGGCCTCCTCGTTGGAAGAGCGCAGCTCCTTTTCTTCCTGATAGCGGTGCAGCAGGAAGATGGAGAAGTCCATCGTGACACCCAGCTGCAGCACGGTGGCCAGTGCTTCGGTGATGTAGCTGATCTGGCCCAGAAAGATGTTGGTGCCGAAGTTGTACGCAATAGGGAACAAAAGACCCAGCATGAACAGCAGCGGGGTGATGGTGCTTTCCAGCGAAAGGAACAGCACCAGAAGGCTGGCACCCACGGCGATCAGGATGTACATGGGCATTTCCTGATTGACCAGTGCCTTGGTGTCCTGCAGGATAACGCTCATACCGCCGAAGAAGCAGTCCTTGCGCAGCAGCTTTTCGATCTGAGCGACGGCTTCCATGGTCTCGTCGCTGGCGCTGGGGGCGTCAAAGCGGACGATCAGCATGGTGGAATCGTTTTTGCCGAACATGAACTGCTGCACATCGGCGGGCAGCATCTCGGTGGGGATGCTGGGGTCGATCACATCGCTGAGCCAGAAGGTCTGGGTCACGCCGGGAACAGCCTCGATGTCCTTCTTCATGGCGATCAGTTCGTTTGTGGGTAAGCCTTCTACCGTGATCATACCGGTGGAGGCCAGATGGAAATCGTCCTCAAGGGCTACCTCGCCGATCATGGAGTCCAGATCCTGCGGCAGGTAGGTGAGGATGTCATAGTTGATTCGGGTAGCAATTGCGCCGATTGCGGAAGGGATCAACAGCAGGAATGCTACTGTCAGGATCAGCTTGCGCAGCCGCACAATGCCCTGTGCGATCTTTTTCATGAGAACCCTCCATAGAAAATGGTTAAAAATCTTAGTAAAATGACTGGTGGTCATTTCCAAGCAAACACTATTATAACCATGACAAACCGGGTGTCAAGTACAAAAATGACCAGAAGTCAGTTTTCTTATCAACTGCCTGAAATTGTATAGCTTTTTTGACTTGCACTATCGGGAAAGGACTGCTAAAATGATTGAGACAACACAAATGCGCGAATGAAACCGAGCGGAAAAGAGGAATCGTCAGGGAATATGGGTACCGTGGAGGGCAAAAAGCAGGAGAAGCGCCGGGCACTGCTGGAGGCAGCCTATGATCTGTTTCTGGAGCGAGGTGCCGCAAAAACCAGCGTAGAGGATATCACCAGCCGGGCCAAGGTGGCCAAGGGCACCTTTTATCTGTATTTTCAGGATAAAGGTGCGGTGATGCAGGCGCTGCTGGGCCGGGTGAGCTACCAGCTGCTGAGCAACGCGTGCGAAGCGGTGGAAAAGCAGACAGAGCTCGAAAACTTCCCGGACAAGATGGTGGCGGTGATCGACCACATCATCGAAGCACTACGGAAGGATACGCTGGTGCTCAAGTTTCTGGAGCACAACTTCATATGGCCGGGGCTGGACCAGATCGAAGCCAGCCGCGAAGCCGAGCCGCTGATGCGCAAGCTGCTGAATGTGGTGCTGACCAGCCCGGAAATGGCCGGCCGCACCGAGCGGGAGATCTACCAGCGCATCACGGCACTGGGCAGCATGTGCATGTCGGTGTGCTATTCCAGCGTGCTGGAGGGCAAGCCCGATGATATTGAAGCCATGAAGCCGGTGCTGTACGATATCGTCCGCAGGTCGCTGAAGGTGGAAAAATAAAAAATCACAGAAAAGTATTGCTTTTTTGCACAGGCTGTGGTAAACTATTCAAGTCGATATGACTTATGGACGGTTAGCTCAGCTGGTAGAGCATCTGCTTGACGTGCAGGAGGTCACAGGTTCGAGTCCTGTACCGTCCACCATACAGTTCGTACTCGAACCCGATTCTTTATGAAAAAGGGTTCGGGTACGTTTTTTGTTTACAAGAGGTTCTGCAGAGGGAGTATGCAGAACGGTAAGCAGGAACGAGTAAAGGCAGGGTATCACTATGATAGTGGTATCCTGCCTTTTGCTTTGCGGAATCAAGTTCGCTTTGTGCGAACTTGGTCGTCCCCCTATATGGCGCGTTTGGGAGTAGTCGCTGCGTACGTGCGTACCGGGAGCCTGTACACCTCTGACAAGGTGTAACACACTAGACTTTGTGCCAAAGTCTGTGTGCAAGGGGTCAAGCCCCTTAGAATCCCTGCGGAGCGTGTACGCACGTACGCAGAAAAATGGAAAAATTTCACTATATCGGGGTGTTCTTTCATGGAGGAGTGTGGTATACTCGGCTTAGCCCAGTAAATTGGAAGTTGTGAACTTAGAATTAGAGGTGTTGAAAATGAAAATAATAATTATATTTATTGATTTACTGATGGCAACTGTTCTCTTTTTTGTTGGAAGATTTTTTATCAAATCAAGGAATACAGAAAGAAGTGTGCTGTTTTTATCAGGAGATTATACTGGATTAAACACAGAGAAAATATGCAGAGTTACTGGAAAACGGATTAAGACATGGGCAATGCTCTTTTGTCTTGGCGGTATAATTGATTTTATCAAGCCGGGCGCAGGAATAATAATAGTTTCCGTTTTTTTTATTATCTTACTTGTATTTCATTTGGTTGATATGACTATAAATCGAGACAAGTACCGGGTATAAATTCCAGTTTGCCGTACTCGTTCCAGCAGGGTTTGGGGCAGGCACGCCCCAACAAGAAGCTGTCCCAAGGGGCAGAAAATTTTCAAGAATTGAAAATTTGTGGCCACGGGACGATTCTTGCTCTCACCTTTTTCGCTGCGTTTCGCAATTTTCACATTTCAATCTGTTCGCAGATTGTTGACAAGCTGCGCTTGCCCCGATACTATAAAGCAACCCGAACACGCTGCCAAGGAGGTGCAACTATGACCGCCGTGATCTACGCCCGCTATTCATCTGACAGCCAGCGAGAAGCGTCCATTGAAGGACAACTGCGCGACTGCAAGGACTACGCCGAGAAGAACGGTATCACCGTGGTCGGCACCTATATCGACCGTGCCTACTCTGCCAAAACGGATGACCGCCCGGACTTCCAGAGGATGATAAAGGACAGCGCGAAGAAAATCTTCGATGTGGTTCTGGTCTGGAAGCTCGACCGCTTTGCCCGGAATAGGTTCGATGCCGTGAACTACAAGTACCAGCTGGAAAAGAACGGTGTCCATCTGGTGTCTGCCATGGAACCCATCTCGCAGGGGCCTGAAGGCATTATGGTGGAGAGTATGCTGATTGGCATGGCGGAATACTATTCCGCCGAACTCGCCCTGAAAGTGGCGCGCGGTGAGCGCGAAAATGCCCTCCAGTGCAAGTACAACGGCGGCGTGGTGCCGCTGGGCTTCACCATTGGCAAGGAGGACAGGCTATACCATATCGACCCGGAAACGGCTCCTATTGTGCAGGAGATCTTCAGCCGGTACGCCGACGGCGAACCGGCTGAGAAGATTGCCGCATCCCTGAACGAGCGCGGCCTGCGTACCCGCACCGGGAAGCCGTTCGTAAAGAACAGCTTCTTCCAGATATTCCGCAACCGCCGCTACATCGGCGAATACCGCTACAAGGACATTGTGACGCCGGGCGGCATTCCGGCCATTGTTGACAAGGACTTGTTCGACCGGGTGCAGCAGCGTTTCGAGCAGAACAGGATCGCCCATGGTCGGCCTGCAAAAGAGGATGTGAGCTATCTGCTGACCACCAAGCTGTTCTGTGGCAAGTGCGGCACCCTGATGGGTGGCGAAAGTGGCACCAGCCACATGGGAAACACCTACTATTACTACAAGTGCGGCAACGCCAAACGCCACGGCAAGGCGCACTGTGACCTGAAAGCCATCCGCAAGGAGCCTCTGGAGCGGTTCGTGGTGGACACCGCCATTAAGGTGATTTTTAACGATGAAATCATCGAACAGCTGATAGATTTGGTCATGGAAGCCCAGCAGAAAGAGAACACCCGGCTGCCTGTCCTGAAAGACCAGCTCAGGGACACGGAGAAGCGGCTGGCAAACCTTCTGGAAGCCATTGAACAGGGCATCCTGACCCCGACCACCAAGCAGCGGCTGGACGAATTAGAAGCCCGGAAAGAAGCCCTGAACACCAGCATTCTGGAAGAAGAGCTAAAAAAGCCCGTCCTGACCCGCGAATGGATGCGGTTCTGGTTTGAAAAATTTCGCAAGGGTGACATGAGAGACATGGAACACCAGCGGCAAATCATTGATACCTTTGTCAACTCGGTCTACGTTTTTGACGACCGGGTCGTGCTCAATTTCAACTTCACGGACGATGCCAAGACGGTCACCCGTGAAGAGGTTTTAGGTTCGAGTGCTGTGGACAATGCTCCACCACGAGTCCCCAGACCTTTGGTCTGGGGACTTTTTTCGTGGTGGGCGGTACAGGACTCGAACTATTTCTCCCCGGATACGGCAGAAAACGAACAAAGGCAGGGTACCACCATGAGGGTGGTATCCTGCCTTTTGAATCTTTGTGTGGAAAACCTGCTTACAGCAGCGGGATGCCTGCCTTGGCGCAGGCTTCGCGGGTGGCTGCGTCCCAGACGCTGGCCTGCACTTCGCCAATGTGGGCGCTGCCCAGCAGCAGCATGCACAGGCGGCTCTGGCCGATGCCGCCGCCGATGGAGTAAGGCAGCTCACCGTTCAGTACGGCCTTGTGGAAGGGCAGGGCGCGGCGGTCGTCGCAGCCAGCCATGGTCAGCTGCTTGTCCATGCTTTCAGGGCTGACGCGGATGCCATGCTGCTCAGCTCATAGCTGCACTGCAGCGGGTCGTTCCAGAACAGCAGATCGCCGTTCAGATCCCAGTCGTCATAGTCGGGGGCACGGCCGTCATGGGCTTACCGCTCTTCAGCGGAGCGCCGATCTTCATCAGGAAGGTGGTGCCGTGCTCCTTCACAAAGGCGTTCTCACGCTCCTTCGGGGTCAGGTCCGGGTACTGGTCCTCCAGCTCCTGCGTGGTGATGAAGGTGACGTTGGGGCTGTGCAGCGGCAGCTCCTGCAGCTGGGGGAACATGGCGTGCAGGTTCATCTCGGTGGCGCAGACAGCGGACACGATGGAGCGCACCACGCTCTTGAGGTAAGCCTCGTTGCGGTCTTCCAGACGGATCACCTTTTCCCAGTCCCACTGGTCCACATAGATGGAGTGCAGGTTGTCCAGATCTTCGTCGCGGCGGATAGCGTTCATATCGCAGTACAGGCCCTTGCCCACACGGAAATCGTAGTCCTTCAGGGCCTTGCGCTTCCACTTTGCCAGTGACTGCACCACCTGTGCCTCAATGCCGCTTTCCTTGATATCAAAGGTAACCTTGCGCTCGACACCGTTCAGGTCGTCGTTCAGACCGGTGGATGCTTCCAGAAACAGCGGAGCAGACACGCGGTACAGGTTCAGTGTGGCGCACAGGGTGTCGGCAAACAGACGCTTGACCGTACCAATGGCGCGCTGCGTGTCGTACAGGTTCAGCGCGGGCGTATAGTTTGCCGGGATGATGGTTTTGCTCATAACAAAATACCCCTCTTCTGTTGGATTCTGGCCCTGATTTCCCAGTACAGGGCACGGCTTTTAAACCGGAAAATACTGGTTTCATTATGGCATATTTTTTTAAGAAAGTAAAGTGAGAAGGCAAAAAAAGAGACCGCCGGTAAGGCAGTCCCGTTTCCGCAGTGAGAAGGGCGGCTTTGCATCAGCCGAAAAGCCCCTTCAGCAGGATCAGCAGCACTTTTACAAAATCGCCGGTGCCCAGCAGCTTGTACAGAGAGATCAGAGTAGATAACATGAATGTTTTGCTCCTTTTTTGCAATTTCGGGCCAAAATGCCCGGCATGCATGGAATACGGCTGGGCAGAACAGCAGATTGCAGGAAAAAATTGGGAGAAAACAAAACGGCACCCGTGCCGCTGCAAAAGCAGTACGGGTGCCGGAAGATCAATTTGTTTTCAACAGCTTCAGCGCTTTACGTTGAAAGCTGCCATGCCGGGGTAAACGGCGCTGTCGCCCAGCTGCTCCTCAATGCGCAGCAGCTGGTTGTACTTTGCAACACGCTCGGTACGGCTGGGAGCACCGGTCTTGATCTGGCAGGTGTTCAGCGCCACGGCCAGATCGGCAATGGTGGTGTCCTCGGTCTCGCCGGAGCGGTGAGAACTGATGGCGGTGTAACCGGCCTTGTGGGCCATCTTGATGGCCTCCAGCGTCTCGGAAACAGAACCGATCTGGTTCAGTTTGATCAGGATCGCGTTGCCTGCACCCAGCCCGATGCCCTTGGCCAGACGCTCGGTGTTGGTCACAAAGAGGTCGTCACCCACCAGCTGGACCTTGCCGCCCAACTCGCGGGTCATCTCCTGCCAGCCTTCCCAGTCTTCTTCATCCAGACCGTCCTCAATGGAGATGATGGGGTACTTTTCCACCAGACTCTTCCAGTGTGCGATCAGCTCGCTGGAGGTGAACTCGGTGCCGGCCTTGGGCAGCTTGTAGAAGCCTTGCCCTTGGGGCTCTTCCACTCGGAGGACGCGGCATCCATAGCCAGCATGAAGTCCTTGCCGGGCACGTAACCGGCCTTTTCGATGGCGGCCAGAATGGTCTCAATGGTCTCCTCGTCGCTGGACAGGTTGGGGCAAAGCCGCCCTCATCGCCCACGGAGGTAGCCAGCCCCTTGGCCTTCAGGATGGAAGCCAGAGCATGGAATACCTCAGCGCACCAGCGCAGCGCCTCTTTGAAGGAGGGTGCACCCACCGGCATAATCATGAACTCCTGCGTATCCACCGTGTTGGTGGCGTGTGCGCCGCCGTTCAGAATGTTCATCATGGGCACGGGCAGGCGGTTGCCGTTCACACCGCCCAGAAAGCGGTACAGCGGCATATCCAGAGAAGCAGCGGCTGCACGGCAGGCGGCAATGGACACGGCCAGAATGGCGTTTGCACCCAGATTGGATTTATCTTTGGTGCCGTCGGCCTTGATCATGGCAGCGTCGATGGCGTAGATGTCGGAGGCATCCATGCCCACAACAGCATCAGCAATGACGGTGTTGATGTTCTCAACAGCCTTGGTCACGCCCTTGCCCAGATAGCGGCCCTTGTCGCCGTCCCGCAGCTCCAGAGCTTCAAACTCACCAGTGGATGCGCCGGAAGGTGCGCAGCCGCGTGCCACAGTGCCGTCGGCCAGAGTGATCTCCGCTTCCACGGTGGGGTTGCCGCGGGAGTCCAGAATTTCGCGGCCAACAACAGATTCAATTTCCAGATCGTTCATCTTGAAAACCTCCTGAATATCATTTCCATCCCTGTGCTGCCCGGGGCGGGCAGACGGGTGACGGCCAATTATGATAGTTATGTCTAACTAACCGATAGTATCCTACCACGCTTTCCGGCCCGGTGCAAGAGCCGATGCGCATGTTTGCGGATGTAAACTTTTTAAGGGGCAAAAAACGGCAGCTGATGGGCAGAACATTCCGGCAAAGCAGAAAACAGCTGGTCTTTACAGTCTGCCCACTGGCAGCAGCGGGGATGCGTCATGCCTATCATGTTAATTTCATATGGCAGATATACTAAAATTTTTCTTTACTTTTTGTCAGGGCGACTCTATACTGTTTTTGGTTCTAATATGTTTCTTTATGGTAGATAGAGGAGGATTTTCTATATGAATAAGGATCTGACGGTCGGCAAGCCGTCACAGGTTTTGTGGCAGTTCTGCCTGCCATGTTCGGCAGCATCATCTTCCAGCAGCTGTACAACATTGCCGACAGCCTTGTTGCAGGCAAGTTCATCGGCGAGAACGCACTGGCTGCTGTGGGCAACAGCTACGAGATCACCCTGATCTTCATTGCATTTGCCTTTGGCTGCAACATTGGCTGCTCAGTCATCGTGTCCCGCTACTTTGGCGCAAAGGACTACGATGAGATGAAGACTTCGGTCTACACTTCCCTGATCGGCTCTGCCGTGCTGTGCGCCGTGCTGATGCTGATCGGCCTTGTGGGCTGCCACAGCCTGCTGGAGCTCATCAACACCCCGGAGGAGATCCTTGCGGATTCTTCGCTGTATCTGGATATCTACGTGCTGGGCCTGCCCTTCATGTTCTTCTACAACATCGCCACCGGCATCTTCTCCGCTCTGGGCGACAGCAAAACGCCCTTCTATTTTCTGGCAGTCTCGTCCCTGTCCAACATCGGCGTGGACATCCTGTTCGTGGCCGGTCTCAAGATGGGCGTAGCCGGTGTGGCATGGGCCACCTTCCTGTGTCAGGGTGTGAGCTGCGTGCTGGCCATGGTGGTGGTGTTCCGCCGCATCAGCGCCTTCAAATCCAAGAACAAGGTCGTGCTGTTCTCCTGGAACATGCTGGGCAAGGTAGCCATGGTCGCCATCCCCAGCATCCTGCAGCAGAGCTTCGTCTCTGTGGGCAACATCATCCTGCAGAGCGTCATCAACACCTTTGGTGCCAGCGTCATTGCAGGCTACTCTGCAGCCGTCAAGCTGAACAACATGGTCATCACTTCCTTTACCACGCTGGGCAACGGCATCTCCAACTACACCTCCCAGAACATGGCGCGGGCAAGATGGACCGTGTGCACAAGGGCTTTGGCGCAGGCCGCAATCTGGTGTGGATTATCTGCGTGCCCATCGTGCTCCTGTACTTCTTCTTCGGCCGCTTCCTGCTGCTGCTGTTCATGAATGACCCGCAGTCCGGCCATCGACACCGGTATGCTGTTCCTGCGCATCCTGTCTCCCTTCTATTTTGTGGTGTCGCTCAAGCTGGTCACTGACGGCATCCTGCGCGGCTGCGGCATGATGGTGCGCTTTATGATCGCCACCTTCTCCGACCTGATCCTGCGCGTGGGCATCGCCATTGTGCTGAGCAGCACTGCTCTGGGCAGCACGGGCATCTGGATGGCATGGCCCGTGGCTGGTGCATCGGCACCGGCCTGTCGCTGGTGTTCTACTTCACCGCCATCCGCAAGATCCTTGCAGAGTCTCCGGCCAAAGCGGAAGCAGAGGGCAAAGCTGCGAGGCACGTGCAGAGGCCGAGTTTGCCGCAGATGCCGAAATGGAGACCCTGTAACCCTTTTGCAACTTGTGAATTGTGTTCACCTGACACACAAACAAAATGAAGCAATTGAAATAGTGCACAAAACAGACCCACTGCTTTTGGCTATTTTGGCAACAAAGTCCACAAAATGCCCCTGAAAGTATGGACGGTTTGTGAATTGCGGATTTTGGCTCACAGGTCTATAATATTGATAACGAAGCAAGGTCGCTTTGAGGGAAAGAGGGCCTTGCTTCCGTTTTTATACTGAAGCACGAATGCTCCTAAGGAGGATATTCACTATGAAAAAGATGATTTCTCGTCGTAATTTCTTGGCCGCTGCAGGTGTTGTTGCTGCAGCCGGCGTTCTGACTGCATGCGGCGGTTCTTCCAACAGCACTGCTGCTTCCGCCTCTACCGCAGCTTCTGGTGCCGCTGCTTCCGGCGACACCATCAAGGTGGGCGTTCTTGGACCTCTGACCGGTGATGTTTCCGTTTACGGTCAGGCCGTTGTCAACGGCGCTACCCTGTACCTGAAGCAGGTCAACGAAAAGGGCGGCATCAACGGCAAGCAGCTGGAGATCATCGCCATGGATGAGCAGGGCGATGCAACTCAGGCTGTTACCTGCTTCACCAAGATGTGCGATCAGGCATCACCGCTCTGGTGGGCGATGTTACCACCACCCCGACTCTGGCACTTGCTGCCGAGAGCGCAGACTACAACATGCCCATGGTCACCGCTTCCGCTACCGCTGAGGCTGTCACCTACGATGCCGAGACCGACACCGTGAACGAGAATGTGTTCCGCGCAACCTTCACCGACCCGTTCCAGGGCATCAAGATGGCTGACTACGCTTACCAGCGGTTGGGCTACACCAAGGCAGCCGTCATCTTCCAGAAGGGCGCTGACTACAACGAGGGTCTGGCAGAGAACTTCGTCAACGAGTTCGAGAGCCTGGGCGGCACCATCGTCGATCAGGAAACCTACTCTGAGGGCGATGTGGACTACAAGACCCAGCTGACCACCATTCTGGGCAAGGCTCCCGAAGTGGTGTTCTGCCCCAACTACTATCAGGAAGTCGGTCAGATCCTGGCTCAGGCTGAGAGCATCGGTCTGGCAGTTCCCTTCCTGGGCGGCGATGGCTGGGATGGTCTGGAAGGCTACGCAACTGCCGACCAGCTGAAGGATGCCTACTTCTGCGCAAACTACGCAAAGGGCTCCAACCCTGACTTTGAGGATGCCTACAAGGCTGAGTACGGTGAGGAGTACCCCAACGGCTTCGCTCCTCTGGGCTACGATGCTGCCATGACCGTTGTCTACGGCATTCAGGCTGCTGAGGATGCCGGCCTGACCGCTGGTGATGACGACTATAAGCAGGCCGTCATCGATGCTATCGCAGGCGGCACCATTGATGGCATCACCGGCACCTTCACCTTTGATGAGCACCACAACCCCGTCAAGCAGACCGCTATCCTGTGCTTCGACGGTGCAACCCCCGTTCTGAAGGAAATGTTCTGATCTGCTTTGATCCTGCGCACCGGTGTGCGGCATGAAGCAGTACTCAGAAATAAATGACCCATTGCGGAGACCGCCGGAACAGGTTTTGCTCGGCTGTCTCCGCTTTTTTGGTAAAAAAGTGCATCCCAAAAGGCGGGTCCTCCGCCGCAAAGAAAGGAAGTATCAGTCCATGACAGTGTTTTTTAGCCAGCTGATCAACGGCCTGTCCCTTGGCAGCATCTATGCACTGATCGCACTGGGTTACAGCATGGTGTACGGCATCATCCTGCTGCTGAACTTTGCCCATGGCGATGTCATTATGGTTGGTGCGTACATGTCCTGGTTCGTGATGAATCAGCTGGGCCTTGGCCCGGTCACCGCTGTGTGCGCCACCATCATCACCTGCACGCTGCTGGGCGTTGTGATCGAGAAGATCGCCTACACCCCGCTGCGCAACGCACCCCGTATCTCCCTGCTGATCACGGCAATCGGCGTGTCCTTCTTCCTGGAGTACACTGCAGAGCTGATCCTTGGTTCCGGTGCAAAGGTCATTCCGGCCTACTACACCAACCAGACCTTCCACATCGGCTCTGTGCCGCTGGGCCTCACCTCTGTCATCACCCTGCTGGTCACGGTGCTGTCCATGCTGGTGCTCACCTTCCTTGTGCAGAAGACTAAGCTCGGCAAGGCCATGCGTGCCGTGTCTGAGGATATGGACGCTGCCCGTCTGATGGGCATTAACGTCAACAGCACCATTTCCTTTACCTTTGCGGTGGGCTCCGCACTGGCCGGTATCGGCTCGGTGCTGTACTGCTGCAGCTACCCGCAGGCGACCCCCACCATGGGCTCCATGCTGGGCCTGAAGGCCTTCGTTGCAGCCGTTCTGGGCGGCATCGGCTCCATTCCCGGTGCCATGATCGGCGGCATCGCCATCGGCCTGTGCGAGTGCTTTGTTTCCGCCATCGGCCTTTCCGCATGGAAGGATGCCGTCACGTTTGCGATCCTGATCATCGTGCTGCTGGTCAAGCCCACCGGCTTCCTTGGCCGCAAGGTTCAGGAAAAGGTGTAAGGAGGGCATGAAGATGAATACCAAACGCAAAACGCTCAAAATGCCCGTGCGCTACCTGATGAACGCCGTGCTGGTGGCTCTGCTGTTCGTGGGCCTGTCCTTCCTCACCCAGAACGTGCTGTCCACCTACCAGAACAAGGTGCTTCTCACCGTGGGCATCAACATCATTCTGGCTGTCTCGCTGAACGTTGCCACCGGTTATCTGGGCCAGCTGCCGCTGGGCCACGCCGGTTTCATGGCCGTGGGTGCTTACACCTGCGCCCTGTTCACGAAATACAGCAATCTGCCTCCGGTGTCGCTTTTGTCGTGGGTCTGGTGCTGGCCTGCATCGTGGCGGGCCTGTTCGGCGTGCTGATCGGCATTCCTGCTCTGCGCCTGACCGGTGATTATCTGGCCATCCTGACGCTGGGCTTTGGCGAGATCATCCGCATCACCCTGAACAACATCGATGATGTGCTGGGCTTCAAGCTGTTCTACGGTGCCAAGGGCCTGAAGAACATCCCCAAGTATTCTAACTTCGCCAATGTGTTCATCTGCGTGGTCATTACCTGCTTTGCCATCCACGCCATGATGAAGAGCCGCCACGGCCGTGCCGTGCTGGCCATCCGCGATAACGAGATCGCTGCCGAAAGCTGCGGCATCCAGACTACTTATTATAAGGTCATGGCCTTTGCATTCTCTGCCGCCTTTGCCGGTCTGGCCGGCGGCCTGTACGCCTGCTATCTGGGCGTTCTGGATCCCTCCACCTTCGGCTTCATGAAGTCCATCGAAATTCTGGTCATGGTGGTTCTGGGCGGCATGGGCTCCATGCTGGGTTCCATCCTGTCCGCGACCGTGCTTACCATCCTGCCCGAGGCGACCCGCAGCTTTGACAGCTACCGCATGGTAGTCTACTCGCTGGTGCTGGTCCTCATGATGATCTTCCGTCCGGGCGGCCTGCTTGGCAGCTACGACTTCTCCATGAGCCGCATTGTGGAAAAGATCATGAACGGCGAACTGTTCCAGAAGAAAGCAAAGGAGGGCAAGGACCATGAGTGAATACCAGACTAAGCTGCACAGTGTGCCCTCCGGCGGCTTTTTGACCGACCGCGACAAGGACAAAAAGCCCATTCTGGACGTGCGTGAGCTGGGCATCGACTTCGGCGGTCTGACCGCCGTGGATGGCTTCAACCTGATGATCGGCCGCAACGAGATCACCGGTCTGATCGGCCCCAACGGTGCCGGTAAGACCACCGTGTTCAACCTGCTGACCAACGTCTACCAGCCCACCCGCGGCTCCATCCTGATCGATGGTATGCCCACCGCCGGCAAAAAGACCTATCAGGTCAACCGCATGGGCGTGGCCCGTACCTTCCAGAACATCCGCCTGTTCAAGGAACTGAGCGTCATCGATAACATCAAGGTGGGCCTGCACGAGTCCATGAAGTACAATCTGGCATCTTCGCTGATCCGCCTGCCCAACTACTGGAAGGAAGAGAAGAAGTGCACCGAGCGTGCTCTGGAGCTGCTGGATATCTTCCACATGGCAGACCTCGCCAATGTGCAGGCAGGCAGCCTGCCCTACGGCGCACAGCGCCGTCTGGAGATCATGCGTGCACTGGCCACCAGCCCGAAGCTGCTGCTGCTGGACGAGCCTGCTGCCGGTATGAATCCCTCTGAGACTGCAGAGCTGACCGAGACCATCCGCCGCATCCGCGACGAGTTCAACATCGCCGTGCTGCTGATCGAGCACGATATGAGCCTGGTCATGGGCATCTGCGAGGGCATTGCCGTGCTGAACTTTGGCCGCATCATCGCCAAGGGCACGCCGGATGAGATCCGCAACAACCCGCAGGTCATCGAAGCCTATCTGGGCAAGAAGGAGGGCTAAGCCATGCTGATACGTTACTGAAAGTTGATAACATCAACGTCTATTACGGCAACATCCACGCCGTCAAGGACATCTCCTTCGAGGTGGATCAGGGCGAGATCGTCACCCTGATCGGTGCCAACGGTGCTGGCAAATCCACCACCCTGAAGACCATTTCCGGCCTGCTGAAGCCCAAGACCGGCGACATCCTGTACAAGGGCAGCAGCATCAAGGGCATGCGCGCCACAAGATCGTGGAAGCAGGCCTTGCCCATGTGCCGGAAGGCCGTCATGTGTTCCTGCACATGACCGTGGAAGAAAATCTGGACATGGGTGCATACACCCAGCCTGCTTCCACCATTGCACCCAACAAGGAAAAGGTGTTTGAGCTGTTCCCCCGCCTGAAGGAGCGCCGCAAGCAGCTGGCCGGTACCATGTCCGGCGGCGAGCAGCAGATGCTGGCTATGGGCCGTGCACTGATGAGCAACGCATCCATGCTGATGCTGGACGAGCCTTCCATGGGCCTTTCGCCGCTGCTGGTGCAGGAGATCTTCGACATCATCCAGAACGTACACAAGGAAGGCATGACCATCCTGCTGGTGGAGCAGAACGCACAGATGGCTCTTTCCGTGGCAGACCGTGCCTACGTCCTTGAGACGGGCCGTGTAGTCATGGAGGGCACTGGTGCCGAACTGCTGACCAACGAGCGCGTGCGCAGTGCATATCTGGGCGGCTAAGCAAAAAATCGTATAAGAAAAGGGGCTGTTGCACATGCAACAGCCCCTTTTTTGCAGTATTTGTTATGCCAGCAGAGCCATGATATTTGCGGTAATCAGGCCGCCTGCCGTGCCAATGACGTAGCCCATCAGAGCCATCAGAACGCCAACAGGCACCAGAGCGCCGCTGTAGGCACCAGCCAGAATGGGAGCGGATGCGGAACCGCCGATGTTTGCCAGAGATGCAACACCGCAGGTGAACATATCCAGATGGAAGATCTTTGCCAGCAGCACCAGAATGATGCCATGGATGGCCAGGATCATAAAGCCTGCCAGGATCCATGCGGGTGCATCGGTCAGCTCCAGGAAGCTTGCGCGGGAGGCAAGCAATGCCACCACGGAGTACAGCAGCAGGTTGGACAGCTCGGTGCTGCCTGCCATGCGGCCCACGGGGGTGACAGCGCCGATCAGGCGGACAGCGTGATGAGCAGGACGGTCCAGGTGGCCTTGTCCAGGAAGGGCATTGCGCCGTTCAGGGCTGCGCCGATGTCCTGACCGAAGGCGGAGATCACCAGAGCCAGACCCAGCAGGAAGATCAGGTTGACAAAGCTGGCCTTGTCCTCGTTGCCCTTTGCGTCCTCTTCCAGACGGCGGGACACTTCGTCCAGCGTGGTGGTGTCGGCCTTGACCCACTTGTTGAACTTGGGAGCCAGATTGATGGCCCACAGCAGGAACATGACCCAGATGGAGTAGTCGATGGAGTCCACCACCAGTGCGTAGGCCATGTCAGCTTCGCCGATGTCCAGCGCAGCCTGCACGGCGACCATGTTGCCGGAGCCGCCCATCCAGCTGCCGCACAGAGCGCCCAGTGCCTTCCATGCTTCGGAGCCAAGGGGCCTTCATGATGGCGAAGGTGGCAATGAAGGCCACCGAGATGGAGACGGAAGCGGCAAAGAAGCCGCCCAGCATCTTGGGACCCAGCTTGATGATCTTGCGGATGTCGCAGCGCAGCAGCATCAGGAAGATCATTGCATACAGCAGGTTGTTTTTCAGCACGGAGTAGGCAGGCTTGGTGGCTCCATGTCCCATGCACCCAGCGTGCAGAGAATCATGGTAATGAGGTACAGCAGAACGATAGGTGGTGCATAGTCGAAGAATTTCGACTTCGTGTAGCGTTGCAGCCACACCAGCAGTGCGGCAATGAACACCAGCACGGCGATGTAGGTGAAACCGTTTGTGATCATGAACCCAATCCCCTTTCTTTTTGTGCAATTTTTTGCGGACAATTGTCTTTACAATATCGACAATTTCGTATACAATACTACCATAGATTTCATAATCTGGCAATATTTTTTTATCGAAAGGGGTAGGTTTTTGCATGAAAATCACGGAAGTACGTCTCGGTCTGATCTCCGTGCCGCTGCGCGTGCCTTTTAAGACGGCTCTGCGCTCGGTCAGCAGCGTGGAGGATGTGATCGTAGAGATCCACACCGACACCGGCGCTGTGGGTTATGGTGAGGCACCTCCCACCGGTGTGATCACCGGCGACACCACCGGTGCCATCATCGGTGCCATCCGCGACCATATCGCAAAGACCATCATCGGCCGCGATGTGGACGACTTTGAAGACCTGATGATCGCCCTGAATGCCTGCATCCAGAAGAACACCAGCGCCAAGCTGCTGTGGATATGGCCCTGTGGGATTTGTACGGCCAGCTGTACAAAATCCCTGTGTACAAGCTGATGGGCGGCGCAAAGAAGTCCATCGTCACCGACATCACCATCAGCGTCAACGACCCCGAAGAGATGGTGCGCGATGCCCTGAACGCCATCGACCGCGGCTACGACTGCCTGAAGGTCAAGGTGGGCAAGGAGCCGGAAAAGGATATTGCACGCCTGAGCGCCATCCGCGGTGCTGTGCCCAAGGAGACCTGCATCCGCATCGACGCAAATCAGGCTGGACCCCCAAGGAAGCTGTGCGCATCCTGAACGGAATGCAGGAGAAGGGCCTTGATCTCGAATTCGTGGAGCAGCCGGTCAAGGCCCACGATTTTGAAGGCCTGAAGTATGTTACCGAGCGCTCCTATGTGCCGGTGCTGGCCGACGAGAGCGTGTTCTCCCCGCAGGACGCACTGACCATTATGCAGATGGGAGCCGCAGACCTCGTGAACATCAAGCTGATGAAGTGCGGCGGCCTGTACAACGCCCTCAAGATCGCATCCGCTGCCGAGGTGTACGGCGTGGAGTGCATGATCGGCTGTATGCTGGAAGCCAAAATCAGCGTGAATGCCGCCGTGCATCTGGCCTGCGCAAAGCAGATCATCACCCGCGTGGATCTGGACGGCCCCGTGCTGTGCAGTGAGGACCCCATCCTCGGCGGTGCAGTGTTCAACGAAAAAGACATCACTGTTTCCAACGAGCCGGGCCTTGGCATCAAGGGCATTGAGCCGGGCAAGATCAAGTATCTGGATTGACCCTCTCAGCTTCACTTCGTTCAGCAGCTCCCCCGAAAGGGGGAGCTTTTTGAATCTTTACAGTCAGCACAAAGAAAGCTCCCCCTTTCGGGGGAGCTGGCACAGCGCAAGCTGTGACTGAGAGGGTTTTACTCTTTGTAAGCCAGAATAGCCTTCAGGTATTCCCACACACGGGCCACCGATGCAATGTCGGCGCGCTCATTGGGGGTGTGGACGTGCAGCAGGTTCGGGCCGAAGGAGATGCAGTCCAGCCTTCGATCTTGCCCGAGAGGATACCGCATTCCAGGCCCGCATGAATGGCAACGATCTGGGGCTTTGCACCGTACTGCGCCTCGTACACAGCTACGCAGCGGTCGCGCAGGGCGCTTTCGCGGGCGTAGGTCCAAGCAGGGTAGTCGCCATGGAACCGCACGCTGCCGCCCAGCAGCTCGGTCAGGGTCTGCAGTTTGCAGCTCAGCAGCTCCTTCGCCGAGGGCACCGAGCTGCGCAGGGAGAAGCGCAGGATGGCTTCGCTGTCGTCCAGCTCGGCAACGCCGAGGTTCAGCGAGGTCTCCACAAGGCCCGGCACATCCATGCTCATGCTCTGCACACCCCAGGGCATCAGCAGCAGGGCTTTGCGCAGACGCTCGGCGGAGTTCGCATCCAGTGCATCGTATTCGCCGCAGCCTCCTCGGTGAGCTGCAGGCGGATGCCCGGGTCAGCAGTGCCGAATTCTGCTTTCATCTGCGCGGTAAAGTCTGCCCCGGCAGCGCGCACGGCTTCGGTGATACCGGCGGGCAGCACCAGCGTAACGCTGCTTTCTTTCGGGATGACGTTTTCCTTTGCACCGCCGGAGAGGGTGAGCACAGCGTACTCTGCACCGTGGTCAGACAGCAGGGTCAGGTAGCGTCCCAGCAGAGCGATGGCGTTGGCGCGGCCTTTGTGAATCTCGGTGCCGGAGTGCCCTCCCGCAAGCCCCGCGATGTCCGCCTTCACGGCGGTGCCGGTCACAGCCGCACGGGTGATGGGCAGATGGCATTCAACGCGGCGTCCGCCTGCACAGCCTGCGGTCAGCACCCCTTCTTCCTCGGAGTCGATGTTCACCAGAATCCGGCCCTCAAGGTCGGAAAAATCCATGGCAGATGCACCCAGCAGGCCCACCTCCTCGCAGACGGTCAGCACGACCTCCAGCGCAGGGTGGGGAATGTCCTTTGCGTCCAGAACAGCCAGCGCATAGGCCACGGCAATGCCGTCGTCGCCGCCAAGGGTCGTGCCCTCGGCGCACACATAGCCGCCGTCTACGACCGGGTGAATGGCCTCTTTCTCAAGATCCAGCGGGCAGTCGGCGGTCTTGTCGCCCACCATGTCCAGATGGCCCTGCAGGATCAGGCCCGGCTCCTTCTCGTATCCGGGTGTGGCCGGTGCCTTGATGAGCACATTGCCCATCTCGTCCTGACGGCAGGCAAGGCCGTGGGCCTTGGCGAACTGCACGCAGTAGTCGCTCAGTGCCTTTTCGTGGTGGGAGGTGTGCGGAATGCCGCAGATCTCCTCAAAGTAATAAAAAACCGAAGCTGGTTCCAGATTGGATAATACGCCCATAATGTTCCCTCTCCTTGTGCTGTATTTTAAGAAAAAAGGCCGGCAGAGCTGTGAGCCATGCCGGTCTTTCGGGTCTTTACTCTGCCTGACTCAGGCAGTCGTCCATGGCGGTGAACACAGCGTCGCTGGTCATGGTAGCACCGGCAACAGCGTCCACACCGCTGGTGGAACCGGCCTTGGTCAGCTGGTCTGCCAGAGTTTCAGCAGCGATGCCGCCCAGTTCGGGAGTCTCGCCGGATGCATCGATCTCCACACCGGTCACCCGGCCGCCGGTGACGGTGACGGTGACGGTCACATCACTCAGGCAGCCTGAGCGCTGGACGTATAGATGCCATCCGTCAGGCTGGCGGCGTTGTCGGCAGCGGGCACAGTGCCGGTGTACTTGATGTACAGGCCGAGCACAACTGCCATAATGACAGTGACAACAGCATGATGATAAC
>ENA-OPZM01000195-OPZM01000195.1-human-gut-metagenome-genome-assembly--contig:-NODE-195-length-26031-cov-4.403065_pt1 | contig 26031 bp, 28 predicted proteins | sample MGYA00242478_ERZ504493 | MGnify/ENA primary metagenome ERZ504493 (study PRJEB26092, sample SAMD00036227) | human gut metagenome | host: Homo sapiens | study: EMG produced TPA metagenomics assembly of... | reverse complement strand
TCGAGTGTGCTGGTATAAAAACGCAGGCGTAGCGGGCTACGCTGAGGCTTTTAGACCTGTGCAATCGGATTCGCAGACAAGTGAGTGGTATAGTTATTTCGAAAACGATGTACTAGTTTTTATAGATGGATGATTAGACGGGAATGGGGGAGAAAATGAAAAATGTGATTTTATTCAAAAAAGTGCTTGCATTTTATATTTTGCTGTGATAATATATAAGCCGAACGCGTGAGTATATTGTATTTGTGCGCTCAAAAAACTGCAGATTTTAATGAATTTACGGAAGGAGGATTTCCAGTGAAAGTAAGATCATCTGTAAAGCCGATCTGCGAAAAATGCAAGATCATTAAAAGAAAAGGATCTATCAGAGTAATCTGTGAGAATCCAAAACACAAACAGCGTCAGGGTTGATTGACAGTTTAAAGTTTGTGTAACGTGCGGCTGCAGTGTGAGACGCCCGGAAGGGTTGTTCAGACTGTTAAGATAGTTTTAGCATGTATTGCCTAATACCGAGAGGCAACGTTGGCCCGTTGGCCGCAGTAATTCGGAAAGGCTGCTTTTCGCCAATTGCAGCTGGGTGTTTTACCGAGGCACCCCAATTAGGAACTGAGAAATAAGGAAGTGATGTGTCCGATACATCCCATTTCACCTTACTTGAGTGAGAGAATTCGCGAGGGTAAGTGATGTACAGGCATTAAGGACTTTCAAAGTAGAAGATGGAGGAAACAGTACATGGCTCGTATAGCTGGTGTAGACTTACCAAGAGAAAAACGTATTGAAATCGGTCTTACCTACATTTATGGTATTGGTAGACCAAGCGCAGACAAGATCCTTGCAAAGGCAGAAGTTAATCCTGACACACGTGTCAGAGATCTGACTGATGACGAAGTAAAGAGACTCAGCGCAGTTATTGATGAAACAATGACAGTAGAAGGTGACCTTCGTAGAGAAATCGCCCTCAACATTAAGAGACTGCAGGAAATCGGATGCTACAGAGGTATCCGTCATCGTAAAGGACTTCCGGTTCGTGGTCAGAAGACTAAGACCAACGCCAGAACACGTAAAGGTCCTAAGAGAACAGTAGCTAATAAGAAGAAATAAATAAAGCTTTAAACATCTGATAAGCGTAAGCTGATCTTATGAGGAAGCTTGCATGGACACTTGATGAATGACAAGCGAAGCGAGGAAATGAATTTAGTGGACATGGTGTTTCTTGTAACATATATTTGATTGATAAATAGGAAAGTGTAGGTTAGTTTTAAAATGGCTAAAGTGACTAAAAAAGCGACTGCAAAACGTCGTGTCAAGAAAAACGTTGAACACGGACAGGCACATATTCAGTCTTCTTTCAACAATACAATTGTTACTCTGACTGACAATGAAGGAAACGCTCTTTCATGGGCAAGTGCTGGTGGTCTTGGATTTAGAGGTTCAAGAAAATCTACTCCTTATGCAGCACAGATGGCAGCTGAGACTGCAACAAAAGCTGCACTTATTCATGGTTTAAAAACTGTAGATGTTATGGTAAAAGGACCAGGTTCTGGACGTGAAGCTGCAATCCGTGCCCTTCAGGCTTGCGGACTGGAAGTAACAAGCATCCGCGACGTAACTCCGGTACCACACAACGGTTGCCGCCCACCAAAACGCAGAAGAGTCTAATTGATTTAGAATATTAGGAGGTATTTGAGAAATGGCAGTAAATAGAGTGCCTGTTCTGAAAAGATGCAGATCCCTTGGCCTGGATCCGATGTATTTAGGAATTGATAAAAAATCCACAAGACAGTTAAAACGTGCAAATCGTAAAATGTCTGAGTATGGTTTACAGTTAAGAGAAAAACAGAAAGCAAAATTCATCTACGGAGTTCTGGAAAAACCTTTCCATAACTACTACGACAAAGCTGACAGAATGCCTGGACAGACTGGTGCAAACCTTATGATCCTTCTTGAGAGCAGACTTGACAATGTAGTATTCCGTATGGGATTTGCAAGAACAAGAAAAGAAGCTCGTCAGATTGTTGACCACAAGCATGTACTTGTAAACGGAAAATGTGTAAACATTCCTTCCTACCTTGTAAAAGCCGGTGATCAGATCGAGATCAGAGAAAAATCCAAAGGTTCTGAAAGATACAAAGGTATCCTTGAAGTAACTGGCGGACGTCTTGTTCCGGAATGGATCGATGTAGATCAGGAGAACTTAAAAGGAACTGTAAAAGAACTTCCTAACAGAGAAGCAATTGATGTTCCTGTAAACGAGATGCTTATCGTCGAGTTGTACTCCAAATAATCCATAGGATTATATCATAGAAAATTACCTGGTAATATTTCTATTATTTATACGATTCAGTGGTTGATTATTATCTTCCGCTGAATTGTAGTATTTGAATGAATACCCCTCAAACTTTTATTAACCCAGAAGGAGGGAACCCTATAGTGTTTGATTTTAATAAACCTAAGATCGAGATTACCGAATTATCTGAAGATAAAAAATTTGGCAGATTCGTAGTTGAGCCTCTGGAAAGAGGATATGGAACTACACTTGGAAATTCTTTAAGAAGAATTATGCTGTCTTCCCTGCCGGGTGCAGCTGTAAGCCAGGTTAAAATTGATGGTGTGCTTCACGAATTCAGCTCCATTCCGGGCGTAAAAGAAGACGTGAGCGATATTATCATGAATCTGAAGAGCCTTGCTATTAAGAACCACAGCACAGACAATGAGCCGAAAACCGCATACATCGAATGTGAAGGAAAAGGTGTTGTAACTGCAGCTGATATCCAGGCTGATCAGGATATCGAGATCATGAATCCGGATCAGGTGATTGCTACTTTAAACGGTGGCAAGGACTGCAGACTTGCTATGGAGCTTACTATTACAAAAGGCCGCGGATATATCAGTGCTGATAAAGGTAAATCTGATGATATGCCGATCGGTGTACTTGCAGTTGATGCTATCTATACACCGGTAGACAGAGTCAACATGACTGTAGAGAATACACGTGTTGGTCAGGTAACCGATTATGATAAGCTGACACTGGATGTGTATACAAACGGTACACTTGATCCGGATGAGGCGGTAAGCCTTGCAGCAAAAGTATTAAGCGAGCACTTGAGCCTTTTCATTGACCTTTCCGAGAATGCAAAGACCGCTGAGGTTATGATCGAGAAAGAAGACAATGAGAAAGAAAAAGTCCTGGAAATGAGCATTGATGAACTTGAGTTATCTGTTCGTTCCTATAACTGCTTGAAGAGAGCCGGCATTAATACGGTTGAAGAATTATGTAACAAGACTTCTGATGATATGATGAAGGTTCGTAACCTTGGACGTAAATCATTAGAAGAAGTTCTTGCGAAACTGAAAGAGCTGGGCTTACAGCTTCAGCCAGCAGAAGAGTAAGAATTGATCAGGTTATTGGTTTTCTAAGGGAACAATAACCAGTTAGCAAAGAGATATTATACGGTGGGGATGCCTAAGCAGTCGGACAGTAAGACCGAACAAGCGTGCCCGGCTGTCCCACAGATGGAGGAAAATTAAATGGCAAAATATAGAAAATTAAGCAGAACATCTGACCAGAGAAAAGCATTACTGAGAAGCCAGGTAACAAGCCTTTTATATCATGGAAAAATTGTTACTACAGAAGCTAAAGCAAAAGAAATCCGTAAAATCGCAGAAGGCCTTGTAGCTATGGCTGTTCGTGAAAAAGATAACTTCGAAACTGTTACTGTAACTGCTAAAGTTGCTCGTAAAGATGCTGAAGGCAAGAGAGTAAAAGAAGTTGTTGACGGAAAGAAGAAAACTGTATACGATGAAGTACAGAAAGAGATCAAGAAAGATGCTCCTTCCAGACTTCACGCTCGTCGTCAGATGATGAAAGTTTTCTACCCGGTTAAAGAAGTACCTGCAAAGGGTGCCGGAAGAAAGAAAAACACTAAAGACGTAGATATGGTTGCTAAGATGTTCGATGAGATCGCTCCAAAATACGCTGACCGTAACGGTGGTTACACAAGAATCGTTAAGATCGGACCGCGTAAAGGCGATGCTGCAATGGAAGTACTGATCGAATTAGTATAATCCAGCCAGATTTTCGATTTTATATTTGTCCAGACGATGATAAGACTGCATATGTATGGTGTTCATGCCGTATATATGCAGTTTTTTTGTTATGCTATAGGAAATCACTTCCTTGTAACATAACCGTTTATTACCCTTGATTATTTGAGCCAGATAGCGTAAAATCGTAGAGTATATAAAAACCATATTGATGAAGAAGTGTTAAATAAGACATTGGGCTGTTACAAAATACGAGAGCAAAAGATAAGCGAGGAATACAAATGACCGGCAGGAGATTGAAAAATTGAGGCAGAATACGAAAAAGAAACGATCAGGATTTGGTTATTTCATCAGGATGTTTTTGTTGTTGGTGGAATTACTGGCTGTTACACTGTTTCTGTGGGGAAATGATGCTTATTCCATATCTGCCACCACACCTGAATTTAAGTGGGAAAATTATAAAACGATCGCACATGCACTGGGAGGGATTGGTGATAAAACCTATCTGAATTCAAAAGAGAGTTTTCTGGCAGGCTATCAGATGGGGTGCAGGTTGTTTGAAGTTGATCTTGTGAAGACATCTGACAATGTATGGGTGTGCCGCCATAGCTGGTATCAGTCTCTTGGACAATGGGAAGGCGATGAAAAGAAGTTCTGTCCTCAGAGGAATTCTTATCCCGACCCATTTATGGAAAATATACGCCTATAACATTTGAAGATCTGCTGGTTCTGCTGAGTGATTATCCGGACGCTTTTGTGATGCTGGATTCCAAACAGTATTCTCTCCGTAATTATCAGAAAACAGTGGAAGATTATGCAGACTATATTGAACTGGCAGAGGCTGCCGGTGTCCCGGATGTGATGCGGCAGGTCATACCGGAAATTTATAACCAGGCAATGTTTGCCGGAACAGCACTGCTGTACGATTTTCCAGGATATATTTATTCTTTATGGCAGGAATACTCTATTAAAGAACTGACTGAAATTGCGGCATTTTGCAGAGAAAAGAATATTCAGGCAGCTACAGTCTATTATAAATACTGGTCAGAGGATGTGCAGGAGATTTTTGACAAAAAAGGGATCAGGTTATATATTTATACTGTGAATGACCTGAAGGAAGCACAATATTATATGCAAGAGGGTGCGGCAGGTGTATGCTCAGACTATTTGCAGGATACTATGTTTAACTGAGTTGTTCTGCCGGCATTATGAAATGATCATAGAGGATTATTATAGCTATAGCTGTTCCGGAATGAATAAGGGTAAAGATATCAGGAGCAAAAAGAATTTTAACAGGATATAGCAAGAATTCTCCCTCCTCTATAGGTGGTAGATGAATTGCAAATAAGAAAATGAACGGCAGTGGCGGGCGGAGAGAAATCGGTATCTCCCACTGACATGAGGCAAACCACAGTCAGTATGTTGTTGACACGTCAGACTCTGTGAAATTACCGACTGTGAGTTGAAACAAATAAGCGGCAATAACAAAGATTATATTTATAAAGGAAATTATCATACACAATGAAAATAAGAGTAATGATTGCTGTCTGTGCAGCAAAATTTGTAGGATACGTATGTAAGAAAATGGGAAGACAGGGTGTGACCTGGGCAGGAAAAGTGGCGATTAAGATCTGTCCGGACATTCTGGAACAGCTTTCCTCACAGGTACGAAAGGCTATTTTTGCAACCTGCGGTACAAATGGAAAGACAACTACCAACAATATGCTCTGTGCGGCACTGGAAGCGGAAGGACAGAAAGTAATCTGTAACCATACAGGTTCCAATATGCTCAATGGAGTTGTTGCCGCATTTGTGCTGGCTTCGAAATGGAATGGTAAGATTGATGCGGACTATGCATGCATTGAGGCCGATGAAGCATCCACCAGACATATTTTTCCGAGAATCAAACCGGACTATATGCTTCTGACAAATCTTTTCCGCGACCAGCTTGACAGATACGGAGAGATTGATATCACTATGAACATTCTGGAAGAAATGATGCGCAAGGTTCCGAAGATGCAGATTATTGTAAACGGTGATGATGCATTATCCGCATATCTTGCCATGATTCCGGGAATCCATATGTAACTTATGGTATCAGTAAACCGGTGATCAAATCTGCGGCAAATGAAATCAGGGAAGGACGTTTCTGTAAGCGATGCGGTGAAAAACTGGAATATCGTTTCTATCATTACAGCCAGCTGGGAGATTATTATTGTCCAAAATGCGGATTTGCAAGACCGAAGCCGGATTTTGATGCGGAGGATGTAAAGGTAGGCGACCAGCTCAGCTTTTGTGTAGAAGGAAAACACATTGTAGCAAATTATAAGGGATTTTATAATGTGTATAATATACTGGCAGCTTATGCGGGAGTGAGGACTGCGGGATTTGCGGGAGAGCATTTCGGGGATATGCTCCGCAGATTTAATCCGGAAAACGGACGTATGGAGCAGTTTCGCATTAAGGGAACAGGAGTAACCTTAAATCTTGCCAAGAATCCGGCGGGATTTAATCAGAATATTTCCGCAGTGATGCAGGATCAGGCACCGAAGGACATCATTATTGCGATCAATGATAATGCTCAGGATGGAACAGATATTTCCTGGCTCTGGGATGTTGACTTTGATCTTCTCGGAAATGATTCAGTGAAATCTATTACTGTAAGCGGTATCCGCTGTCAGGATATGCGTCTGCGGCTGAAATATGTGGATATCCCGTCTGTCCTCGAGGGCGATGTTGAGAAAGCAATCCGCGACAGAGTAGAGGACGGAGTGGGGAATCTGTATGTGCTGGTAAACTATACAGCATTATTCAGTACCAGAAATATTCTGAAGAGACTGGAGGGCGAGAAATAATGAAAATTACAATAGGACATTTATATCCGGATCTTCTGAATCTTTACGGTGACAGAGGTAATATCCAGTGTCTGATGAAGAGATGCCAGTGGCGTGGGATTGAGGCTGAGACCATACCGTTTGAGCTGGATGATAAAATAGATTTCTCGAAGCTTGATATCGTACTTCTGGGTGGCGGTTCGGACAGAGAACAGATGATCGTATGTGAGAAGCTACAGAAAATCCAACCGGATTTTAAGGCTTATGTGGAAGATAACGGCGTTGTCATTGCAATCTGCGGTGGCTATCAGTTACTTGGGAAGTATTACAAAACAGATCAGGGAAACATGAAAGGACTGGACCTGGTAGACTTGTATACAGAGCAGGGCGAAGGCCGTCTGATCCAGAATATCGTTCTGCAGAGTGAGCTGTTTGATATGCCGATCGTTGGATTTGAGAATCATGGAGGAAGAACCTGCATTAATAATAACAAACCACTGGGAAAAGTACTTTACGGTGCAGGAAATGACGGTAAGTCAGGCTATGAAGGCGTAGTATATAAGAATGTGATAGGGACTTATCTGCATGGACCGTTACTTCCGAAGAATCCGCAGCTTGCAGACTGGCTCATTCAACATGCGCTGGAAAGAAAGTATGGAAAAGAAACAGAACTTACACCGTTAGATGACAGTCAGGAAAAAGAAGCAAATGACTATATATACCACAGATTTGTAAGAGGATAATTATGGCGAAATCATGTAATCAAAAAGGAAAAATACTGTATCTGCAGAAAATGCTGTCTGAGACAACCAGCCAAAAGCCTGTCACCATGCAGGAGATTCTGGCAAAACTGGAAGAACAGGGGATTCGAGCTGAGCGAAAGAGTATTTATGATGATATGGAAACCCTGCGTGATTTTGGAATGGATATACATTACAGAAGAGGACGGGAAGGCGGATATTATGAGGAAAAATCCGCTTCAGATAAAACAGAAGCGGATAATACGATAATACATCAGCCGGATGGCGAAACAGGAGAGAAATCTGAAAATGTGCAGGAACAGATTGGAAAAGAATCTGAAGCACCTGCAAAGATCAGTGCTCCGATACCCTCCCAAACAGGAGAGAATATAAAAGAGATCAGGCTTGTATGTCAGAATTCTACAAAGAAAAAAATCCAGCGTACCTTTGGCTCGGAGATTTTCTGCAAAATAAAGGGGGAGGATAATTTTATTGTAACTGTTGAGGTTGTGGTTGATAAGGCATTTTTTTGGATGGTTGACTTCTATGGGAAGAAATGTACATATTCTGAAACCAAAGAAAGCAGCCGTTGCCTATCGGGATTATCTGAAGAACATTGCAAAAGATTATAAGGGAATTGATAAATAAATATGATATCAGAAAGGATCGTATTATGAAAAGAAGAGCAACAGCTATTCTGCTTGGAATAATGGTATCCTCCATGTTCCTGTCTGCCTGCGGGAAGAATGAGGCAAAAGAAGCAGCAAATGAAAGCGCCCAGGTAGAAGAAGAGGGCGTAGGCGAAGTAACTGAGGAAGGTGAAAAAGTAGAGGCAGAAAATAAAAATGCTTCTGATGCCGATGACAGCAGCAAGGCAGGAGACAGTGCAAAATCAGACGAAGACAATAAAGAGACATCAGTGGAGGAGGAAGAAGACGGAGATTCTTCAGGAAAAGATTCAGATGATGAATCAGAGGAAGATGCTGAGGTAACGGAAGCTTCTGCCGGAAAGATAGGTGTGCTTCTTTCTGATGACGATGAGGATGCAAAAATTGACAGCGAAGAGATGACTTCGCAGATTGAAGATGGAGGATATGAGGCAGATGTGAAGAATGCCGGCGGCGATCCTGCGCTTCAGATTTCCCAGATTCAGGAATTTATTGATGAGAAGGTTTCTGCCCTGATCATTGATCCGGTAGATTCCTATGGTCTGACAGATATCCTGAAAACTGCCAAAGAGCAGGAAATACCGGTTATTTCCTATGACAGTCTGATCCGGGATACTGCGGATATCAATTATTATGCAACTTATGATACCAGAGCAATAGGAAAGGATATTGCCAAAGAAATTATCAAAAAAATGGATCTGGATAAAGCCAGAGAGGATAAGAAGTCTTATACAATAGAATTTCTCATGGGATCTCCGGATGACAATGCTGCACTGTTTCTGTGTAATGGAATCCAGGAAGGGCTTCAGGAATATCTGGATGATGGAACACTTGTATGTAAATCCGGAAATACGTCATTTGATGATACAGGAATCATGAGATGGAGCGAGACATCTGCAAAGACAAAACTTGATTCGATTATAAGTGAGTTTTATGCAGAGGAGAAGGCTCCGGATATTATCTGTACTGCATATGACGGATTTGCTTATGCTGCAGAGGAAATTTTAAATGACAGTGGTCTGGAACCGGGAAGTGATGAATGGCCGATGATCACAGGATATGGCAGTGAGGCACAGGCAGTAAAGGATATTGCAGCAGGTAAAATGTCATTTACCATGTTTATGGACCGTAAGGAACTGGCTAAGGGCGGAGCACAGATGGCCATTGACTATCTGACAGGAGAGAAAGTTGACGTAAAAGATTATTCACAGTATGATAACGGAGTAAAGATTGTGGGAACTTTTACATGTGGAGCACAGATGATCGACAAGGATAATTATCAGATTCTTGTGGATAACGGAACTTATACGGAAGATGAGATCGCTCCTGATCCCACACCGACACCGGAGGTGACACCTGCGCCAGAGGCAACACCTGTGCCGAAAGTGACATTAAAGACAGCCTCAGAGGAAGATTCAAAAGAAGTGACACCAACTCCCGAAACAGAAGATAAATCAGAAGGTGAAACGAGAGAAAATCTGATCTATGATTCCGAAGATAACTCAAAAGTGGAGAAAACATCAGATCAGAAAAAATAAAGAATTCATAGAACAAAAAAAGGATGGGTTTTCCCATCCTTTTATAGTTAATCTCTGAAGGTTAAGGAATCGTCTGTCATGGAATCAACAATGGCAAGAGATTCAAGACGTATTCCCATATCGCGGATCTCCTGACCGCCATGCTGGAATCCTTTCTCAATAACAATACCGGCTCCTTCAAGAGTTGCCCCTGATTTCTTAACAATATCGATCAGGCCGAGAAGTGCACATCCGTTAGCAAGGAAATCATCAATCAGAAGTACATGATCTTCAGGTCCGAGAAACTTCTTGGAAAGGATCACATCATATACTTTCTTATGAGTGAAAGATTCTACTTTAGTTGTATACATTGCTCCATCCAGATTCACGCTCTGTGCTTTCTTGGCAAAAACTACAGGTACATCAAAGTACTGTGCAGCAATACAGGCGATACCGATACCGGATGCTTCAATTGTAAGGATTTTAGTGATTGGACAGTCGGAGAAGCGGCGTTTGAATTCTTTGCCGATTTCATTGATGAGGGTAATATCCATCTGATGATTTAAGAAACTGTCTACTTTTAAAATATTTCCCGGTTTTACAACTCCATCCTTAAGAATTCGGTCTTTTAAAAGCTTCATAGATTTCTCTCCTTTATATATGTAATTAGTTTGTAGCTGTCGGTAACTATCCGGTACACTGCTTTCCGAAAGTACTGAATAGTTACAGTTACTGTGAATATGCAGAATTCAAAAAACATCAGGCTGCAAAATGAACAGTAACATTGCTGTTTTGATAATTATAGACTATGATACGCTATAATTCGTCTTCATGCAATTATTTTTGACAAAAAATCTAAAAATAATTATAATAGTCTCAGACTGGTTGGGAAAACCGCAGGACAATCTGTGTAGATTGCCGTAAATCAGCCGAAGAGGGCTAAATAGTGAAACGGATTGTGAATATCCGTCTTACGGACTGGAGATGGAATATGAAAGAATATGAACTGATATGGGAAATTTTTAATAAATGTCCGCGGAATCAGATGCGTGATGTTTTTGTGGAAGAGCTGGAACTTGAGGATCCGGAAGAATATATCAGAAATAAATTCAAAGGAAAAGAAGTTTCCTATGAAAAAACTGTCCTGGAGGATGGAACCATTATTTTTGATATTACGACTTCACAAATAAAACAGCGTTGCTCCTTTACAGAAATTTGACAAATGTGGTATAATATCATTTACGCTGTACGGAAGTGCTGTAAGCAGGAAAGCCACAGACAGTGTGTGAGGATATAAAGACAGATAAGCGGTAAAGAATCGGATATTCTGAAAGAGAAAGGGGAATGTTATGGCCGAGGAACAAAAGACACATACGCATGTACTGGAGGATGGGACGGTAGTTGAACATTCTCATGGGGAGCATGGGCATCATCACAGTCATGCGCATACAAAGGCAGTGCTGAATCGTATGTCCAGAGCAATCGGACATATGGAATCTATCAAACGTATGATAGAGGACGGAAGAGACTGTGCGGAAGTTCTGATACAGCTTTCAGCAGTGAAATCTGCTATCAATAATACAGGTAAGATCATTCTGCAGGATCATATCGAACACTGTATCGTAGATGCAGTGGAACATGGTGATAAAGAGGCAATTAAAGAACTTGAGGTAGCAATTGACAGATTTGTAAAGTAATATGCGTACTCCAGACTGGCAATAGAGAATATTTTGTTATTGTTCACACACCACTATCTCGCGAGGTGTTTTGGCATGAATATGCCAAAATCCCGAGACATACAAGCCAAAATTCCATTGCCGTAGGCAATCTGGAATGAATTTTGGCTACGTTACTGTGAATGGAGTGAACAGTAACAATATTTTGTCAGTACAGCAGTGCGTAAATATAAAGGAGAAGATTAATTATGGCAAAAGAATGTAACAACACTTCATGCGACAAAGCAAGCTGCGAAGGTTGTTCAAGCAGCAAGAAACAGCAGAGCTTTCAGGCAGAAATGAATGCTCAGTCAAATGTAAAACATGTGGTCGGGGTTGTCAGCGGAAAGGGTGGAGTTGGTAAATCCTTCGTAACAGGCTCTCTGGCAAACATGATGGCAGCACAGGGATACAAAGTCGGTATCCTGGATGCGGATATCACAGGACCGTCCATTCCGAAAATGTATGGATTAAAGGGTGCAGCAATGGCAAATGATGAAGGTATCTACCGATGATCACAAAAAACGGGATCAAGGTAATGTCCATCAACCTTCTGCTTCCTACAGAGGATACTCCTGTAATCTGGAGAGGTCCGGTTCTTGCAAATATGGTAAAACAGTTCTGGACAGATGTTATCTGGGGCGACGTAGACTATCTGTTTGTGGATATGCCTCCTGGAACAGGTGATGTTCCGCTTACAGCATTTCAGTCTCTGCCGATCGAAGGAATCGTGATCGTAACATCACCTCAGGATCTGGTTAAGATGATCGTTAAGAAAGCCTTTAATATGGCTGAGATGATGAAGATACCGGTACTTGGAATCGTAGAGAACTACAGCTATGTGAAATGTCCGGACTGCGGAAAAGAAATCAAAGTCTTCGGTGAGAGCCATATTGATGAGATCGCAGCAGAGCTGAAGGTTCCTGTACTTGGAAAAATGCCGATCGATATGGATTATGCAACCAAGGCAGACGGCGGATTCTTTGCAGCAATCGATAATCAGTATATTACTGATGCACTGGCTGTAATGCCGAAATAAGAAAGTTGACCAAATAGTGAAGTGGATTGTGAATATCCGCCGGACTTCAGATTGAAAAACAGAATAGAAAAATAATAAGAAGTTCTCATTCAGTAAGAAACGCGATTATAAAAATTGTTGTTTCAGTACTGAGTGAGGACTTCTTTTATTGTACAAAGGCTTTGCAACTGCAGCATAGAAATTTCATAGTATGGAAATTTTATAGTATGAAAATCCTGTAAAAAATTATCTGTAGTATTTTGAAGGAAATTTTTTGATGAGTATGATGATTATATGGAAGTAAACATTTCAATAAAGCGTTCAGCTGCCTGAGAGACAGTAAGGCTGTCATGCTGAGCAAGTACAAGCTGACGTCCGGGAAGAGGCTCTTTTAACATGAGTGGTGTCAGCTGATCATTTTCTTTTAACATATAATCAGGAACGCAGGCAATTCCCAGTCCGATCCGTGCCAGGTCCAGAAGCAGGTCATTACTGTTTAACTCTACTTCAGGAAGAAGCTTGAGATTATGGGCTGTAAATGCTTCCCGCAGATATTCGCTGGTGGTACTTTTTGGGGAAAGCATCAGGATTGGATAGTTCAGAAGCTCCTGCAGTTCGGTCTGAACAGTGTGTACAGGAAAGTAATCTGTATTGGCAACGAATACATCGTGGAATTCTTTTAGCACACGTGTCTGAAAATGACTGCCAAGTCTGGAATTGGGACAGTTGCATACAATCAGATCTGCCTGACCCTTTTCCAGAAGCTCTGCACAGCCGATGGAGGTACTGTTTGTGACTTTAATGCGGACATCAGGATAGGTCTGATGGAATTTCTGCAGATAATCAATGAGAAAATACCGGCAGATTGTATCGCTGGCAGCGATACGCAGCTGACCTTTCAGCAGATTGTCTCCGGACAGGAGAGATTCTCCCTCATCCAGAAGCTGGAGAGCCGGTTTTACATGCTGGAGCAGAAGTTCTCCTTCAGGAGTTAACAATACTTTCTTGGTACTGCGGATAAAAAGAGGATGATTTAGCTTCTTTTCCAGAGTTTTAATGGACTGGCTGACTGCTGACTGGGAGATAAAAAGCTGGCGGGAGGCTCTGAGAAGCTGAGGGTGGTGGCAACATAGTAGAATACTTTGTATAGTTCAAGATTAATATCCATAGAAATAAATCCTTTCATAAAATAATGTGATGATACAAATTGTCGGCAACAATGGAACTTTAGATAGTATGTCTCGGGATTTTGGCATATTCATTCCCCAATATCTCGTCGACAGTGGAGTGTGAACGGTGATTAATTAACTATATTAATAAAAAATATAAGATATATTAATTTTACTAATGATATTTCCTATGATACTATAAAAGAAGCAATAGTCAAGCATTTTTAAAACAATGCATACATAAGAAAGGAGTTTCTATGAGTAACGTAAGACGTGTCTATGTAGAAAAGAAACCGGCCTTCGCTGTACAGGCAAAGGAATTAAAACATGAGGTCAGCAGCTATCTGGGAATTAAATCCGTAACAGCAGTACGTGTGCTGATCCGCTATGATGTAGAAAATATTTCTGATGAAGTTTTTGATAAAGCATGTAAAACTGTTTTTGCAGAGCCACCTGTAGATGATTTATATCTGGAGAATTTTGAGGCAGCAGAAGGCTCCCGCATCTTCTCTGTAGAATTTTTACCGGGACAGTTTGACCAGAGAGCAGATTCTGCTGTTCAGTGTGTACAGTTCCTGGATGAGAATGCACAGCCTATCATTCGTTCCGCAACTACTTATGTAATTGAAGGAACTATTTCAGATGAAGAATTTGATGCTATCAAGCATCACTGCATCAACCCTGTAGATTCCCGTGAGACAGGTCTGCAGAAACCGGAAACACTGGTAACTGTATTCCCGGAACCGGAAGATGTTAAGATTTTTGACGGATTTAAGGAAATGCCGGAAGCAGAATTAAAGGAACTTTATGATTCTTTAAATCTTGCAATGACATTCAAGGATTTCCAGCATATCCAGCATTATTTCAAAGAAGAAGAGAAACGTGACCCGTCCATGACAGAAATCCGTGTACTTGATACATACTGGTCTGATCATTGCCGTCACACAACCTTCTCCACAGAACTGACAGATGTAAAATTTGACGAAGGTGATTACAAAGCACCGATCGTAGATACTTACAAGAAATATCTTGCTGACAGAGAAGAACTTTACAAAGGCCGTAAGGACAAATTTGTCTGCCTGATGGATCTGGCTCTGATGGCTATGAAGAAACTGAAAGCAGAAGGAAAGCTTGCTGATCAGGAAGAATCTGATGAGATCAATGCTTGCAGTATTGTAGTTCCTGTAGACGTAGACGGTAAAGAAGAGGAATGGCTGATCAACTTCAAGAATGAGACACATAACCATCCTACTGAAATCGAGCCATTCGGTGGTGCAGCTACCTGCCTTGGCGGTGCGATCCGTGACCCGCTTTCAGGACGTACTTATGTATATCAGGCAATGCGTGTAACAGGTGCAGCAGATCCTACTGTTTCTGTAAAAGAAACTCTCAAGGGTAAACTTCCGCAGAAGAAACTGGTAAGAAGCGCAGCTCATGGTTACAGCTCCTATGGAAACCAGATCGGTCTTGCAACAGGTTATGTAAAAGAAGTTTACCATCTAACTATGTGGCAAAACGTATGGAGATCGGTGCTGTTATGGGGGCTGCTCCCAGACGTGCGGTTATCCGTGAGAATTCTGATCCGGGAGATATCATTATCTTGCTTGGAGGACGTACAGGACGTGACGGTATCGGTGGTGCTACCGGTTCTTCCAAGGTTCATACAGAAGCTTCTATCGAAGTATGTGGCGCTGAGGTACAGAAAGGTAATGCTCCTACTGAGCGTAAGATCCAGCGTATGTTCCGTCGTGAGGAAGTCAGCCATATTATTAAGAAATGTAATGACTTTGGTGCAGGCGGTGTTTCCGTTGCTATCGGTGAGCTGGCAGCAGGTCTGAGGGTAGATCTTGACAAGGTTCCGAAGAAATATGCAGGTCTTGACGGAACTGAGATCGCAATCTCCGAATCTCAGGAACGTATGGCTGTAGTAGTTGACCCGAAAGATGTAGATACTTTCCTTGGCTATGCAAATGAAGAGAACCTGGAGGCAATTCCGGTTGCAGTTGTAACGGAGGATCCTCGTCTGGTACTTGTATGGAGAGGAAAAGAAATCGTAAATATTTCCCGTGCATTCCTTGACACTAACGGTGCACATCAGGAGACAACTGTAGAAGTAGAAATCCCTAACAAAGAAGGCAACCTCTTTGAAGAGCGCCGGATGTAGCTGATGTAAAAGCTAAATGGATGGAAACTCTGGCAGACTTAAATGTATGCTCCCAGAAGGGACTTGTGGAAATGTTCGATGGTTCTATCGGAGCAGGCAGTGTATTTATGCCATACGGTGGTAAATATCAGCTCACAGAGACTCAGTCCATGGTAGCAAAGGTTCCGGTACAGAATGGTAAAACCGATACTGTAACCATGATGAGCTATGGCTTTGATCCGTATTTATCTTCCTGGAGCCCATATCACGGAGCTGCTTATGCAGTGACAGAGTCCGTTGCAAGAATCGTGGCTACAGGTGGTGACTATAAGAAAATCCGTTTCACATTCCAGGAATACTTCCGTCGTATGACAGAAGATCCTAAGAGATGGAGCCAGCCTTTCGCAGCACTTCTCGGTGCTTATGCAGCACAGATGGGATTTGGACTTCCATCTATCGGTGGTAAGGACAGTATGTCCGGTACATTTAATGATATTGATGTACCTCCGACACTGGTATCTTTCGCTGTTGACGTTGCGAAGATCCAGGATGTGATTACACCGGAATTAAAGAAAGCAGGAAACAAACTGGTATGGCTTCGTGCACCGAAGGATCAGTATGATCTGCCGGATTATGCAGGAATCATGGATCAGTATGAAAAACTTCATAAAGATATGCAGGACGGCAAAGTTGTTTCTGCTTATGCACTTGACCGCCATGGTATTGCAGCTGCAGTTGCAAAGATGGCATTTGGTAATGGCATGGGCGTAAAGATTGAGCATAACCTTGATCCGAGAGATTTCTTTGCACCTGGATTTGGTGATATTATCCTGGAAGTTCCGGATGGTAAGGTTGGAGAGCTTTCCATCACTTATACAGTGATCGGTGAAGTAACTGCTGACGGTAACTTCTCCTATGGAAATACAGTGATCACTGTAGACGAAGCTGAAAATGCATGGAAAGGTACTCTGGAAAAAGTATTTAAGACAGTTTCTTCTGAGAATGATAAAGAGGCAGCTGACAGAGATGAGAAGCTTTATCGTGCAGACAGCATCTATGTATGCAAGAACAAAGTTGCAAAACCTCGTGTATTTATTCCTGTATTCCCTGGAACAAACTGCGAGTATGACAGCACACGTGCATTCGAGCGTGCAGGTGCAGAGGTGGATGTAAAAGTATTCAAGAACCTGACTGCTGAAGATATCCATGACTCTGTAGAGCTTTTTGAGAAAGCGATCGATCAGGCACAGATCATCATGTTCCCGGGCGGATTCTCCGCTGGTGACGAACCGGATGGTTCCGCGAAATTCTTTGCAACTGCATTCCAGAATGCGAAGATCAAAGAAGCTGTTATGAAGCTGATCAATGAGAGAGACGGTCTGGCACTTGGTATTTGTAATGGTTTCCAGGCGCTGATCAAACTTGGTCTTGTACCGTATGGCGAAATCTGCGGACAGAAGGCAGATTCTCCGACACTGACATTCAATACCATTGGACGTCATATTTCCAAGATGGTTTATACAAAAGTTGTAAGTAATAAATCTCCATGGCTGCAGAAAGCACAGCTTGGTGGTGTTTACTGTAACCCGGCTTCACATGGTGAGGGTCGTTTTGTTGCAAATGACGAGTGGCTTGAGAAACTGTTTGCAAATGGACAGGTTGCAACTCAGTATGTGACTCCGGACGGACAGCTTAGCGTTGATGAAGAATGGAATGTCAATGGTTCTTATATGAACATTGAAGGTATTACCAGCCCGGATGGACGTATCCTTGGTAAGATGGCACATAGCGAACGCCGCGGGGACGGAGTTGCCATTAATATCTATGGAGAGCAGGATATTAAAATATTCGAGTCTGGTGTGGAATATTTTAAGTAAAATAGGGGAAAACTTTCCAGACGGAAGGTTCCCAGAGGAAGGACAGAAAGCGCTGTCCCTCCTCTGGACTCCACCCTTGCGCTTTCTTTTTAGGAGCGCCGGGATTGTGGTGTGGAGGAGTGTATTAACTTTGCGTATTCGCCTGGTTGGGTAGCGCCCTTTTTTGAGTGTGAAGGTCGCCACTCAAGTTTGACACCAAAACTAACGGGAAGCCAGTAAAATCAAGGCTTCCCGTATTTTGTCTGCATGTGGTATATTCGTCCGATTTAGACATGAGAAAAATTTTTTTAATATTTTAGCAATCTGCGCATCTGCTCTTGGGTACGGTATTTATGGTTTAATTCCAGATTGAAAACATGTCCGCATTCTTTTAGGATTTCGTCATAATAAACGAACTGGTATATGTTCATTCGTCCATACAAATACCGGTCTGGATTCAAATTCTGTCTTCGATATCTTGAAGGTCTCTTCTATCCGTGCAAGTCCTCTGTAAGTATCCCTGATTTCATAGTCGCTCATATTCAACTCGCTGGTGACGACTGAATAGTATCCATCGTATTTTTCTTCTTCTGTAATCTTTTCTGTATCGAGAGTTAATTCTCTTCCTTCTACAATCTCACCTGTTGCCTTGTCAAAAGCAATATTCCGCACATATGCTCCGGAACCGGCATCTGCACCGCGAACCAACTGTCCATACACATATCCGTCTCGTGGATTATAATCACCTTTATTATCACCATTCAGGAAATATATGTTATCTGATGTGTTAAGTCCCCGGTCGGCAACAAAAATAATACGTCCGCTGTTGAATTCATTTTTCACGCGGTTAATAATGGGACGCATATGAACTTTTTCGGATTCGTTGCCCGGAAACAGGTCAAAGGCGAGGGGAATACCGTTTTTGCCCATGAGTAAACCCATTTTGACGATGGGGTCTGGCCTGTGGTTTTTCTCAGGTTCCTGTTTTCTGTATTTTAATTCAGTAGGATTTCCTTTTTTGTCTATCGGATTACCGTTGTCGTCAAAGGTGTCCATATCAGATCTTCCGATATCGAAATAGAAGTTCGTACAATCAAAATAGGATACGTGAAAATAGCAGAAGCCGAAAAACAGCTTCCAGATCATACTTAATAGAAGTGTTTCGGAGTTTCCGCTTCCAGAATTTATCCAGTTCCAGCTGTTTGTAAAGTTCTTTTAAAACAGAATAACCTGCGTTTTTAAGATTGTCCTCGTTGATATCCATTTCAGCTTCCATATCAATGGGAACAGAAATTTTCTGAGCAGCTTTTTTCTCAAAAGTGCGTTCTTCAGCAATCTTTTTAAAATGTGAAACAGGATCATCGTACTTTATTTGCAGCTCATCGAGACGGCTGAGATTTTCCACACATTTTTGCCTGGTTTTTCCATTTTCGTAATAGGATTCATAAAAGTACAGCCGTGTAACGCCTTTAATTCTTAAAAGTGGCTTATGTGGCCCGCATCGGTCTGCCGATAGCGGCGATGCCCGTGATTTTTGGCCTGGTGTTATGTTGTACGATTATCCTGATCCCGGTAGGTGTAGCAATGAGGCGTATGGCGGGTTGAGTACTGATGCCTTTATAAAATAAGAAGTATTATCCTCATTCAAAGCGCTTGAATTCAGCAGAAAATCAAAATTTCGGTAGCAATCCCGCAGAATCTGGTTGATCTTTTTTCTGGCGCTCTCGAACGTAGTTTCCTTTACATTTGCGAAGGAAAGGAAAATGACGAGATAAGTTCCCTGTATGGATCGGTATTCTTTATTTTTCCAGATATCCGTTTTTTCGAACAAATCCTTGCGGCTGGCGTATTGAACAGAGAAGAATTATGCCAATTGCAGTTGTTTTCAATCAAATCCCATCTTTCTGAGACAGATTAAGGTTCCGTTTTTATATTCTTATCTTAATAGACGGATTAGGCAGTGGCAACAGATTTTTGAAATATTAGATGGTCTGCCAGGGTTGTTTCTGCGGGGAGTGGGAGACGCTTCTTATAGCAGCAACCACGAAGGCGGTTCGACGGGCAGGGGTCCAAAAAGAAAAAACAGCGAAAAGCTTCGGGCGGAGTTCCGTTATTATGTGCTTCCGGAAAAGGACTGGGAGACGGAAAATGTAGGCTTTATCCTCGGCAGTATCGGACAGGCGGAATCAATGCTATTTTTACGTTGAACGGTAAACTTTTATATGATGCATGAGATTTCCTAAGCACAGCTTGAAAACAGGTTCCAGAATAAATTGAGGGACATTGACGTTCTGTTAAAGGACATTTTGTGTTTGATGAAGGTATGTATTTTACGCATTCTCCTTCTGAAGAGTCTTCGTTCAGATATGGGATGGCCTGCAGGAGAGAAAGATATAATTCCTGCTGAGAATCCTCTCTTTCCATGCAGTGGATTTTGGCTGCAGTACCTTTGATGAGTGGCTGCATACGTTGCAGGATTTTGGCATCTGTACCGGGAACCCCTGATTTATAATCATGTATAAGCTCTGGCAATGACTTCATATTAAACTACCTCCTTTAATTGGGGAAGTAGTAAAAGAGAAGAAAATCAGAAACTAAAATCAGAAAAAATTTAAGTGATACCTAATTTTAAAAGAATCCGGCGTGCATGAAGGAAAAATGGAAACATCGGCAGAAAAAAGGCTGTTAGTTGACAAATCGGTATTGTAGCGACTCTTTAAAGGTTGAACGTATCTATTTGGAACCCGGCGGCTGGGGAAAAGATAAGAGGACGTTTAATATAGCGGGAAGGAGGAAACAGGACATGGAGACAACTATGCTCGATGCCGCTCTGTCGCAGGGATATGGGCAGTGGTGGCGGTATTTCTGCTCATCTACGTAGTGAAATCGAATGAGCAGAGGGACAAGAAACAGGAAGAACGTGAAAATAATTATCAGTCTGTAATAGAAAAGCTTACAGAAAAATATCAGATTCTTTATACCGTTCAGAATGACCTGAATGAAATAAAGAACCATCTTCTGGCGAAGCAGGATTCACGTTCGGAATGAGATGAAAAAAAAGAATTGATGTCCTTAAATGACGAAAAAAGTCCGTGGCCTGTATCCTTGTATGATAGGCCACGGACTTTTTGGAATGATAAAACAGCTATTATTTCTGTTGGAAGACTTTTAGGTGTTATTAGTGCCAGAAATAGGTAATGGGAAGTTATTTAGAGTAAAATAAAAATTGTAAAAAGTAAAAAAGAAAGGATAAAAAATGAGAAAAAAGATTCTGAAAGTGTTTTTTGTGATATTGACAGGTATCACGGTGACCCTGACAGGATGTGAATTGTCAGGAAGCAACGAATCCGCGCAAACGGAAAGCGAAAGTGGTAAGGATGCTGTAAAGTTTATTCCAAATCTTACTACGGCTGTTACCAGGAAGCCAACGCCCACAGCTGTGGCAGCAAATCCAGGAGACAGTGTGCAGAATCAACAGTCTGGAAATAACGCAGAAGCGGAAATTTACCAAAGCCAGGGAGATCCCGCAGATCAGGAATCTGCACAGGAAGAAACTTATGATATCCAATATATCACTGGTAATATTCTGTATTCCGATGAAAATACGATAACAGTAGAAGTGGGCGAATCAGGAAATTATTATAATATGGTTTTTAATATAGAAAACGCCGTCCTGAATATAGCTAATGGGAGTGCTGTACGATCCGGACTGAATGTTGACCTGGAGTATTATAGTCAGAATAACGTTAATATAGTAATCATGCTTACGAGTGATGGGGAGGAATATTTACCTTCCAGTACATTAGAGGAAGCGCAGAAAATGACCGACGAATATGTACCTGATGTGAGTGAATCGGAAAACGAAGATTTTGAAGATACCTCTCCCAGTGAATATTAGATTTTCTCGCATTTTCTCGGAAAAGGCACTGCATATGCAGCGCCTTTTTCTCAGGTGCGCTCGTCAGGCGCATGTTCAAAAATCGTTAAACACCTGCAAGCTTTGCAAAAGTATCTCTTCCCGCAATTCCATCCGCAGTTAATCTCTTAGAAGTCTGGAATTTTTTCACACCTTGCTTTGTGGCGGCTCCAAAGGCATTATCAATCCCGTTATTCAGGGTAATACCATGAGCATAAAGACCAATCTGCAGAACTCCGACATAAAGGTTATTGGCCCCTTCTGAAAGCACATGAGCAGCACAGGCATTGGATGTGTTTGTTCCCCAGATGCCATCGGTTGTAAGGCCAGTGCCGTATACGGAATTAAGTGCCGTATACGGAATTAAGTGCAGTCTGGATTGCTTTAATATATGCTTTCTGACTCGCAGATCCCCAGATACCGTCTACAGTCAATCCGGCTTTGAACTTTGAGTTCAATGCAGTCTGAGCTGTTTTAACTGCGGAGGAACCTGTGGAAGCAGTTCCTTTGCCTACATAATCCTGATGCATATAACCGATTCCGATTCCAGACACTTTCACATGAACCCATACACCAGAGTTGGTTCCATCTAGCTCAAGGCTGGTTCCCTTTGATACCGTACCCATGATGGCTCCGCCTGGCGTCTGACGTACATAAACGCCATCTCCAGTACATACCCCAGTGCTTTTCGTTGTCCAGGTAGAAGGAGTTGTTGTTTCGCCAGAGTTATTAATGGAATTAATAATACTATAATCCGGCCTGGCGAATCTTGTACCGGAGGACGCACTCAATGTACGGTTTCTCTGATATACGCCGATCCCTTCAGCTACCACACCGGAACCGTCATTTGTATTGCCTTCAATGGTAGTATAAGAATTACCACTAACAGCAATAACAAGTCCAGTATGATTAAATACCGACCCATTATGATACATTACGATGTCTCCAGCTTTCGGCGTAGAATAATTGGTAAATTTGGTTGAAATGTTTGGAACACTTATATACGGCCAATGCTTTAATAATTCCGAAGCCTTCGACTTGTTAAAGGCTTTCATAAATACCCAGCTTATAAAGCAGGCACACCATGCCTGACCCTGGTATTCTGGTGCAACATCCCGCCAATACTTTGTATAATTAGCGGTTCCTGCATTTGCGGTCTTGCTGTCAAGATTTGCATTCGATGCTTTCTCACGATAACCGATTTCTGCTTTTGCAATATTTATCGCTGCCTGAATTGCATCGGATGCTGTCACCTTATAATTAGTGATATAGGTCTTTAATGCATTATATACCATTTTCTGTCGGCTCTTATATGCTCCGACTGATTTCCGGTATCTGTCTGGCAGGCAGTATAAAGATGATCCAGTGTGTAAGGCTTTGTAGTCTTGGCAAGAATCCTTTTCACCGCAGAAAGTCCACCCTGATGGCGAAAATTTGCACACATCATTTTGGCATCCATTGCTGTAACGCCCAGAGAAGCTGCTTCCTTCACATAAGTTTCCATCTGTCCATCCATAAGCTGATCCTGGCAGAGATGACCAACTGTTGAATTGATAATATGTACAATTGCCTTCGCTTTTGCCGAGGTTTTTGAGAGCTGATAGTTTGACCAGTCTGTTTTATTAAGATCCGCCGCGACACCGGCCGTATCATACTTGCTGAAAGTTGCGGCATCAGTAGTTTTAATCTTAAGAAGAAGTGTACGAGCCTCATTGCCATACCACTGTCCGGCACCGATTGTGATCGCATGTTCCGCAGAACTGTTGGTATATGCTTCCGTAAAATCAGCATAGTCCTTTTGTCCATATACTTGTCCGCCAGTTTCCACTGCATAAATAATATTTCGCATTACAAGTTTTTCATGATCTGTCATTGTGTTTTTTCTCCTTTTGAAATTTTGGAATTTGCAAATTCATTTTATAAGGAGAAAAATAGTCTCAAAATGTAAACCGCTAATCAAGATTTTTGACAAAAAAGTGCCGTGAAATCCAATGAGCAGAAGTGCAAAAGCAGGATTCATGTTCGGCAAGTGATGAAGAGCAAATTTGATGGCTGAAAACGAAAAAAGCCCTTGGGCTGTACCGTATGCTACTGCGCAATGACTTTTGAGAATGAAAATGAGACAGTTGTTACTGTTGGAAGACTTTTAGGTGTTGTTAGTGCCAGAAATATATTATGGGGTGTTATATGAGGTAAAATAAAGAAGTAAAGGTTGACAACAAGGATAAACGATATGTCAATGTAACTATTGACTGTATAGATGGGAATGGGATGAGGGGAATACCTCTTAGATGTCCTTACCTCTATACCATAAAAAGAAATAAGTCTGTAAGAGATTTCTCTTGCTTACAAACTTATTATACGAGATGGAGAAAAGCATGTGCGGAATTTGTGGATTTTTCGGAAAGAAAAAGAACAAAGAGAGATTGTGGAAAAAATGAAGGAAAAGCTGGTACATCGAGGTCCAGATGCGCAGGGCAGTTTTGTAAATGACAGCGTGGCCCTTGGATTTCGCCGCCTGAGTATCATCGACCTGGAAGGCGGCCTGCAGCCTATGAAAAGCAGCAGTCAGAACCTGACAGTGGTGTTTAACGGAGAAATCTATAATTACCAGGAACTGCGGGAGCAGATGGAACGGGAAAAGAAGATTCTTTTTGTCACCCGCTCGGACACGGAGACGCTGGTGAATGGTCTTGAGGCTTATGGTCCGGCGTTTGTGGAGCAGCTTCGTGGAATGTTTGCCTTCGCCGTCTGGAATGAGAAAAAAGAAGAACTGATGCTGGCGAGGGATTTTTTCGGAATCAAGCCGTTGTTTTACACAGTGGTGGATGGAAATTTCGTGTTTGCGTCGGAGATTAAGAGCATCCTGCAGTTCCCGGGCGTCCCGAAAAAGTTGAATGAACGGGCGCTGGAGCAGTATCTTTCTTTTCAGTATTCCGTGCTGGAGGAAACTTTTTTGAGGGAATCTACCGCCTTCCGCCGGGCTGTATGCTGTTTTACCGCCAGGGAAAGTATGAAATCTGCAGATATTTTCAGCCGAAGCTACAGCCGAGGCGGGGTGTTCGCTGGCGGATATGGAGAAAAAACTGGAGAGCGTGCTTAAAAAATCCGTCCGCCGCCATATGGTCAGTGATGTGGAAGTGGGAACTTTCTTGTCCGGCGGTGTGGATTCGGGTTTTATTTCCGTGTTGTCCGGGGCAAAAATGGCGTTTACGGTGGGATTTCTGGATGGGAACAGCGGCTACAACGAGGAAAACAGGGCCAGGGAGGTGGCCCGGTATGCGCATCTTTCTTATCACATGCATACTATCGGGAAAAAGGAGTTCTGGGATGTGCTTCCAAAGGTAATGTACGCCCTCGACGAGCCCAGCGGTGATGCTTCTGCCGTCGCCATGTATTTTTTGGCTGCCAAGCGTCTCGTTATGTGAAGGTGGTGCTCTCCGGGGAGGGTGCGGACGAACTATTTGGCGGTTATAATATCTACCGGGAGCCTCTGGCTCTTCAGAAAGTGGCCTGGATTCCTGAAAAGATCCGGCGTGCGGTTTCCCGGCAGGCGAAAAAAACTGCCGGACCGCCGCGGCAAGAGCTTTCTGATCCGGGCCGGCCAACGGGTGGAGGAACGGTTTATCGGGAACGCCCATATTTTCACCGACGAGGAGCGCCGGGAGCTTTTGAAAAATCCGACCGACACGCCGTCCTGTCAGGAGTTTCTGCGAAAGACTTATGAAGAAGCCGCCGGGCTTTCCGACCCGGAGAAAATGCAGAACATCGACCTGAAATACTGGCTGGCCGGGGATATTTTGCAGAAAACCGACCGCATGAGCATGGCCCATTCGCTGGAGGTGCGCGTGCCCTTCCTGGACCGGGATGTGTTCGAGGCTGTCCGGACACTTCCGCCGGAGGCAAAATTTGCCCACGGAAAGACGAAGTATCTGTTTAGGAAGGTGGCCCGGAAATACATCCCGGAAGACACGGCCGCGCGGAAAAAGCTGGGATTTCCGGTGCCTGTCCGTGTCTGGCTGCGGGACGACGACTGGTACGGGAGAGTTAAAAAAATGTTTCAAAGCCCCATATCCCGTCAGTATTTCCACACGGAAAAGCTGACGGCGCTTCTGGAGGAGCATCACGCGGGAAAGAAGGACAACAGCCGGAAAATCTGGACGGTGCTGGCGTTTTTGTTCTGGTATCAGGAATATTTTGATGAGTAAAAATAATAAGAATAACCCAAAAAAGATTGTAAAAATAGATTTTGAAAGTATTTTTGGTAATGATGGCGGGAAGCAGCTGTAAAATATATAGCTTCTGTAGTGAGGATTATATGCAGGATGGAAATTGGGAATATTGTTTAAATAACAATATTCCTTTTTTTATAGAATATAATAAACCTTTGATTCTGAACAAAAAAATCAAA
>ENA-OPZM01000194-OPZM01000194.1-human-gut-metagenome-genome-assembly--contig:-NODE-194-length-26130-cov-1.670077_pt1 | contig 26130 bp, 32 predicted proteins | sample MGYA00242478_ERZ504493 | MGnify/ENA primary metagenome ERZ504493 (study PRJEB26092, sample SAMD00036227) | human gut metagenome | host: Homo sapiens | study: EMG produced TPA metagenomics assembly of... | reverse complement strand
ATGAAGAAGTATTAGTTATGAAAAATTACAGGTAGAACAATATGTAAACAGATTTGCAATGACTATTGGAAAGATAATCAAACTGTTTTCAAACTGGATTCCGTCAGCTTTTTGTATATATGGGGAAGTATGCTTACCTGGACTATGATTACCGCACTATGCTTGATTATTGGGGCTTTGTCTTATTCTAAGTTGCCGACAGAAATTCCAGTACAATGGAGTAAAGGAGTGGCAACATCCCTAGTTAATAAAAACTGGATTTTTTATTTGTCCTGTTATATGTATCATAATCCGTTATTTATTAAAACCTTTTATCTATGCGAAATTGCAGATGAACAATTATTATGGAGAAATTATAACAGAGTATTTGACAAACTATATGTGTTTTATTGTATTGTCAGTAGAAATTTTCTCCATACTTTTACTTTCGGAGTGGTAAAAAGTGTTGTTGTACTGTTATTTGTGGACACGGCAGTTTTTATTGGATTATTAGTAATTGGTTTGGTAAAAATGGATTTGAAAGGAAAAGAAAGAGTGCTGTAAGTGCCTATTTATGGGCGCTTTTCGGATTTTATGATTTTATTTTTGCAGGACTTACTGCAACAGCAAATGCAATAGAAGGTATTTGGGTTACCTAAAACTTGCATTTACTTTTTCATTTAAAACTTTGCAAAAAAAATATCAAAAAAAATTAGCACTCACCTCTTGACAGCGCTAACAATGCGTGTTATAGTACAGACAGAACAAAGGAAGAGGAACAAAAAGACAGGTTTCCGAATCTTAAGTTTCCATTTGCTTACAACACTTGAGACAACTTCAAGAGTGCTGATGGCAGCGTGAAAACGGCTCATAAAAATTTTAATTTGATGTTTCAGCATGAAAGGAGAAATGACTTATGATGATGCCTAGTATTTTTGGAGAGAACTTATTTGATGATGATTGGATGGATTTCCCGTTTGACAGATTCGACAGAGAATTCTGGGGAAGAAAGAATCCGTTATATGGAAAACACGCAAAGAACATGATGAAGACCGATATCCGTGAGCACGAAGAAGGGTATGAATTGGACATTGATCTGCCGGGATTTAAGAAAGACGAAATCAATGTACAGCTTGACAATGGTTACCTGACAATATCTGCTGCAAAAGGCCTTGATAAGGATGAACAGGATAAGAAGGGCAAATATATCCGGAAGGAGCGGTATGCGGGAGCTATGCAGAGAAGCTTCTATGTCGGTGATGTCGTTGCCCAGGAGGATGTAAAAGCCAAATTTGAAGACGGTATCCTGAGACTGAGTATCCCCAAAAAGGATGCAAAAGCAGTGGAGACAAAGAAAACCATTGCGATAGAAGGATAATAAAAAACAGGGGCCCGGCGTTTCGCCGGGTCTTTGCTTGAGTGAAACAGAGTATGGGAGGTGAACCACATGGGAATAAAACGTGATTATTATGAAATCCTTGGGATTGACAGGAATGCGGATGCGGCCGCAATAAAAAAGGCATATCGGAAGCTTGCAAAAAAATATCATCCAGATACGAATAAGGATCATCCGGAGGCGGAGCAGAAATTTAAAGAGGTTACGGAAGCATACTCTGTTTTAAGTGATCCAGAGAAAAAGAAAATGTATGATCAGTTTGGCCATGCGGCCTTTGACGAATCCGGCGGAGGTTATGGCGGCCAGGGACCGTTTTACAGGCAGAGCGGGCCGGGAGGAAGCTATCAGGAATACCATTTTACCGGCGGAAGTATGGGAGATATGGGTGATATTTTTGATGATATTTTTGGCGATATTTTCCATGGCAAGGCGGGCAGAGGATTTTCCGGAAGGACGGGAGATGGATTTGGCGGAAGAAATTTTGCCAGAAAAGGTTCCGATTTAAAAGCGCAGGTGACGGTAAGCTTTGAGGAAGCTGTTTTTGGATGTGATAAAAGAATTACACTTCAGGATTCCGCAGGTACGCCCCATACTTTGCAGGTCCATATTCCGGCCGGCATTGACACTGGAAAAAGCGTCCGGCTCCGCGGAAAAGGAATGCCGGGAAGCGGCGGAGGGGAACCGGGAGACCTGCTTTTGGAAGTACAGGTTTTGAAGAAGCCAGGGTATGAAAGAAAGGGCATGGATGTATATACGACCGTGCATATACCATTTACGACCGCAGTGTTTGGCGGGGAAGCTCTGGTAACAACCCTCTATGGAAATGTGATCTGCAAGATCAGGGAAGGGACACAGTCCGGCTCCAGGATCCGTTTGAGAGGAAAGGGGATCGTTTCCATGAAGGATCCGTCGGTTCATGGCGACCAGTATGTGACTGTGGAGATAGATGTGCCCAGACATCTCAGCGAGGAAGCAAAACAGAAACTGAAAGAATTTGAAATGGCTTGCGGCATGGACGCTCCGGTAATGGAAAGCATGCCGCATGAAAACCCTAAAGCCAGGTTGAAATAAATAGAGCGCAGAGGCGTATCGGACAGGATGCTGAATCTTCGGAGACGGCATCCTTTTTCTTTGGTAAACATTTGTATTTTAAATTCAGATGTGATAGGATACAATGGATTTAGGAGGAAATAACTATGCTGACGATAGGAGCACATATGTCGATCGCCAAGGGAATTGCAAAAGCGGCGGAAAACGTTATCGAAATGCAGGCAAATACCATGCAGATATTCAGCCGCAATCCCCGAGGATCCAGTTATAAAGATTACAGCCGGGCAGAGGTGGATAAATTCCAGACATTGCGGAAAGACCATGAGTTTGGGGCGCTGCTGGCCCATGCGCCTTATACGATGAATCTGGCAAGCCCCAAGCCGGAGACCTACGAATTTGCCTGTACCGTGATCCGGGAAGATACGGCAAGAATGGACGCGCTGGGAGTTGAAAACCTGGTATTTCATCCGGGAAGCCATACAGGCATCGGAAAGGAAGCAGGTATTCGGAATGTCATTGCAGGACTTGATCAGGCCATCACCGGTGACGAGAAGATCTATGTTCTTCTGGAGACCATGACCGGAAAAGGAACAGAGATCGGAGACCGCTTTGAAGAACTAAAGGCGATCCGGGAAGGGGCAGCCCATCCGGAGCGGATTGGTATCTGCCTGGATACCTGTCATGTGTTTGCGGCAGGCTATGATATTGTACATGATCTGGATGGAGTATTGCAGGAATTCGATGACATACTGGGACTTGAGCATTTAAAAGCGATACATCTTAATGACAGCATGATGCCGTTTGGCTCTCATAAAGACCGCCACGCCGTTCTTGGAGAAGGAGAGATCGGCATGGATGCGCTGCTTGCCGTGGTATGTCATCCAGTGCTTTCAGAGCTGCCGTTTTATCTGGAGACTCCTCTGGATGACAAAGGTCATGCGGAGGAGATAAAAAGGATCAGGGAACGTATGGGGAAGACCCAGTGACAAAAGACAGGAGGGAAAAAGATGGATTGCCCGGATACGACAACAATGCATGTGATAGCCAGAATCCATACCGGATTTCCAACAAAGTTCGGTATCCCAAGACAGAGTGGCCTTGTAAGGACCTGGGGGCGGATTGTGTTCGAACCAGACTACAGGAATCCGGATATGCTCCGGGGGATAGAGGAATATTCACATCTGTGGATCCTGTGGGGATTTTCTGAAGTGGAAGGAAAGTCCTGGCATCCGACGGTACGTCCGCCAAGACTTGGAGGAAATCAGAGAGTCGGCGTGTTTGCCACGCGTTCCCCTTTCCGGCCAAATGCCATTGGTCTTTCCTGTGTGGAGCTGGCAGGTGTGGACCTGGATGGACAGGAAGGCCCTGTTCTTCATGTACGGGGAGCTGACATGATGGAAGGGACTCCGATCTATGACATCAAGCCTTATCTGGCTTATGTAGACAGCATACCAGGCGCCAGGGGCGGTTTTGCAGACCGGGTAAAGGACTATTCTCTCCAGGTGGAGTGTCCGGAATGCTGGCGGGAGAAAATACCGGAAGAAGAAAGGGAGACCCTGTTTCAGATTTTGAGTCAGGACCAAGACCCTCTTATCAGAACGACCCGGGCAGGATCTATGGAATGGAGTATGCCGGCATGGAAGTAAAATTCCGGGTACAGGGCAGACAGCTTGAGGTGTGTGAGATAACAAAGGAGGAATGATAGGGATGATGGAATTTAGACTGCGTCTATGGAGTATATTGAACGGATGTGTGAGATTACGGAAGATGCCAAGAGACAGCTTCGCAGCATGGGCCTGGACCAGTGGCAGAAAGGATATCCGTCCAGGGAAGTGTGGCTTAAGGATATCCAGGACGGGTGTACCTACCTGGCTGTAGATGACGGCGAGGTACAGGGGATTTTCGCATTTCAGACAACGCCGGATCCCTCCTATGAGGAGATTGACGGCGCCTGGCTGACAGACGGCGCCTATGCTTCCATGCACCGGGTATGTGTGGCAGACGGCTGTAAAGGAAAAGGCGTGGCCGGTCAGATGTTTGCCAAAGGATTCGAGCTAGCCAGGGAAATGGGATTTCCGGCTGTGAGGATCGATACGCATCCGGAGAATTTTCCTATGCAGAGAGCGCTTGCCAAAGCAGGGTTCCAGCCTGCGGCCAGATCCATCTGGTAGGCGGCTGTGAGGACGGAGATCTTCGGATCGCATTTGAAAAGGTGTTGTAAAGGAGGAGAGAAGATGGGACAGTCAAGCTATGAGAAAGCATACAAACTGGGGAAGAAAGATTATCAGTACAGAGCAATGCACGGGATGCTGCCTACCTGGAGGTGCTGGATGATATTCTGCCGCCCAGAGGATCGTATTCGGAAGTTCCGCTGGGACTGGTGCAGATTCCGCTGGAGCAGGTGGTAGGAACCAAGACAAATGGAAGAAGCAATGCGTTTTCGGGCAATTTTATGCCAATTCTGAAAATAGATTCCGAATTTGCCCAAAAGTGGATCGCACTGAGCGAAAGCCACGTAAACGAGGGAATACACACGCCGGTTAAGGCTTATGAATACATGAACAAATTCTATATCGAAGAGGGAAATAAAAGGGTCAGCGTCATGAAATTTTTCGGCGTGGTGTCTGCCCCGGGGATGGTGACCCGTATTGTACCGAGACGTACGGAAGAAAAGGAAAATAAAATCTACTATGAATATATGGATTTTTATGAGCTTTCAAAGGTGAACTTTATCTGGTTTACGAAGCTTGGAAGCTTCCAGAAGCTGCAGGAGCGGTAGGGAAAGGGCCGAAAGAAGTATGGAGCCATGATGACCAGCTGGATTTCAGTTCTATCTACACCCGCTTTAAGGCAGAGTATCAGGCGGCGGGAGATCCGATCCCTTCAATCACGCCGGGAGATGCGTTCCTTGCCTTCATCACACTTTACGGCTATGATGAAGTCCGGGAAAAAACAGTAAATGAACTGAGGGAACTGATCTCCAAGAGCTGGGAAGAATTTAAGATGCTGGAAGAAGACGAGGAAGTAGAGCTGAAAATGGATCCGAATACAGAAAAGAAGCCTCTTCTGAGCAGGCTTTTACAGCCCAGCTCTCCCAGACTGAAGGTGGCGTTTATTTATGAAAAAACGGTCACGTCTTCTGCCTGGACCTATGCCCATGAGCTGGGGAGGCTTCATCTGGAGCAGACATTCCCGGAGGAGGTCAGCACCTGCTATTATGACGGTGTGACGCAGGAAAATATAGACGCTACGCTGGAGGATGCAGTGGCAAAGGGGTGTGATCTGATTTTTACAACAACACCGGTCATGGTACAGGCCAGCGTAAAGGCAGCTATTGCCAATCCGAAGGTGCGGATTCTGAACTGTTCAGTCAACACTATGCACCGCTATATCCGGACCTATTATTCCAGGATGCACGAGGCCAAGTTCCTGATGGGAGCTATTGCGGGGGCGATGGCGGAAAATAACAGGCTTTCCTATATTGCAGATTATCCGATTTACGGGACTATTGCCAATATCAATGCTTTTGCGCTTGGCGCACAGATGACGAACCCGCATGCAGAGGTGTATCTGGAATGGTCTTCTGTAAAAGATATTGATGTAATGGAAAATGTAAAACGGACGAACTCCAGCTGTATTTCCGGAAGGATATGGTAATTCCGGAGGAAGGGTCCAGGTTTTTTGGGATCTATCATCTGGAAGACGGATCACCCCATAACCTGGCAATGCCGGTATGGCACTGGGGGAAATTTTATGAACAGCTGATCCGCACAATTATGAACGGAACCTGGAGCTACGATGATGATCCGACTACGAAAAAGGCGATCAATTACTGGTGGGGCATGTCGGCGGGAGTCGTGGATGTAATCTGCTCCCAGAATCTGCCGCTTGGCATGAAACGGCTGGTGAAGGTGCTGAAAAAGGCCATATGCTCTGGCAACTTCAATCCGTTTGACGGCGTGCTGTGTTCTCAGAACGGCATTATCCAGCCTGATCCGCAGGGAGTTCTGTCTCCGGAAGAGATCGTGACTATGGACTGGCTGGCTGACAATGTAATCGGTGAGATTCCGCCGGAGGATAAGCTGGAGGAGCAGTCCAGGGCAGTGGTACAGCAGCAGGGAGTAGAAAAGAAGAAAGGTTAGAATAAAAGAATGAGAATACTTGCGATTGCAGATGAGGAGTCTCCTTATCTGTGGGATTACTTTGAAAAGAGTAAGCTGGAGGGGATCGACCTGATCATTTCCTGTGGAGATCTTGCTCCGGAATACCTGTCCTTTCTTGCCACATTTACTTCAGCGCCGGTGCTGTATGTGCATGGCAATCATGATACCAAATATGATGAGCATCCGCCCAGCGGATGTATCAGCATTGAAGATCAGATCTATGTCTATCAGGGGGTGCGTATCCTTGGACTGGGCGGATCTATGCGGTACCGGCCCGGAAATTACCAGTATACAGAAGGTCAGATGAGAGGGCGGATCCGCAGACTCTGGTTCCAGCTTTTGCGCCATGGCGGATTTGATATTCTGGTGGCACATTCCCCGGCCTATCAGCTGAATGACGGCCGGGATCTGCCTCACCAGGGATTCCAGGCTTTTTTGAAGCTGATCGAGAAATACCATCCCAGATTCTTCCTTCATGGCCATGTGCACAAATCATACGGAAGACAGCACAAAAGATATGACAAGTATCTGGACACGCACGTCATCAATGCATTTGAGCGATGTGTATTTGATTATGAAGATGAAAACATAAAAGAGCATGTGTTTTAGCCCATTGGGGACGGGGGATTTTCAGAAATCCTCCCCAATCAAATTTAATCTTAAAAAAAAGTTGTTGCAATATACCCCATAAGTATATAATATGTGCGTAAGGAGGAGCAGATATGGAAGAGAAACGAGAATGTCAACACAAAACCAAAGAACGTTCAGATAAAGAATTTAAGGATCTGATCCATCGCCTGAACCGGATCGAGGGCCAGGTGCGGGGGATCAAGCGTATGGTGGAGGACGATGCCTACTGTACAGATATCCTGATCCAGGTGTCTGCCGTAAATTCAGCGCTTAACAGCTTCAATAAGGTCCTGCTGGCCAATCATATCCGGACATGTGTAGCAGATGATATCCGGGCGGGACATGAAGATACCATTGATGAACTGGTGGCTACATTACAGAAGCTGATGAAATAAGGCGCTGGACGAAGGGGAAAGATAATGAGTACAACATCAAAATGCAAGCAGGGAGGTCTGGATATATGGAACAATATACCGTGACCGGGATGAGCTGCGCTGCGTGCAGCGCCCGGGTGGAAAAGGCAGTATCCAAAGTGCCGGGTGTGTCGTCATGCTCTGTAAGCCTTCTGACAAATTCTATGGGGGTAGAAGGTACGGCCCGGCCGGAGGATATCATAGCCGCTGTAGAAGAAGCGGGATACGGGGCTTCACAGAAGGGGGCCGATGCTGCAAAAAGGAGCGGTTCCCGGGCGGCAGACGAAGAGCTTTTGAAGGATAAAGAGACGCCGGTATTAAGACGGAGGCTGATCGCTTCGCTGTGTTTCCTGATCCCGCTGATGTATGTGTCCATGGGGCACATGATGTGGGGATGGCCTGTGCCGGGGGCGCTTGAGGGAAACCATGTGGCAATGGGGCTTTTCCAGTTACTGTTTACCGTCATTATTATGGTGATCAATCAGAAATTTTTTTATCAGCGGCTTTCGGAGCATCCTGCACCGGGCGCCCAACATGGACGCTTTGGTGGCACTGGGATCCGGCGCGTCTTTTCTTTACAGCACCTATGCATTGTTTGCCATGACAGACGCACAGATGCGGGGAGATGCAGCGGCAGTTATGTCTTATATGCATGAATTCTATTTTGAATCTGCCGCCATGATCCTGACGCTGATAACAGTGGGTAAGATGCTGGAGGCAAGGTCGAAAGGAAAAACGACAGATGCTCTGAAGAGTCTGATGCGGCTTGCGCCAAAGACGGCGGTTATTATCCGGAACGGTGCAGAGACAGAAGTCGGCATCGAAGAAGTAAGGACCGGAGATATATTTGTAGTGCGGCCTGGAGAGAATATTCCGGTGGACGGACGGGTCCTGGAAGGGAACAGTGCGGTCAATGAATCAGCGCTGACCGGAGAGAGTATTCCGGTAGATAAAGAGGCGGGAGATCCGGTTTCCGCGGCTACGGTGAATCAGTCGGGATTCCTGAAATGTGAAGCCACCCGGGTGGGAGAGGACACCACGCTTTCCCAGATCATCCAGATGGTCAGCGATGCGGCGGCGACCAAGGCGCCTATTGCCAAGATTGCAGACCGGGTATCCGGCGTGTTTGTGCCGGCGGTGATCGGGATTGCAGTCCTGACACTGATCGTGTGGCTGATCGCAGGGCAGAGCTTTGGATTTGCCGTGGCAAGGGCGGTATCCGTCCTGGTGATCAGCTGTCCCTGTGCACTGGGACTTGCCACGCCTGTGGCAATCATGGTTGGAAGCGGCATGGGAGCCAGGAACGGCATCATGTTTAAAACAGCGGTTTCTCTGGAAGAGGCCGGAAAAATGGAGATTGTTGCCCTGGATAAGACGGGCACGATCACCAGCGGGGAGCCTAAGGTGACAGATCTTCTGCCAGCGGAAGGCGTGTCCGAAGAAGAACTGCTTTCACTGGCCTATGCCCTGGAGAGAAAGAGTGAGCATCCTCTGGCGAAGGCGATCCTTGCTCTTGCAGAGGAACGGGAGATTGAAGCCGGAGAGGTAAAGGGTTTCCAGGCGGTTCCGGGAAACGGTCTTTCGGCTGTGCTGCAGGAGGAAGAGCTGTACGGAGGAAATCTGATATTTATCCGGAAGCATGCGAAGGTGCCGGAGGATTTGCGAAAAGCGGCGGAGCGGTTTGCAGAAGATGGAAAGACACCGCTGTTCTTTAGCAAAAACGGAATGGTCACCGGCGTGATCGCTGTGGCGGATGTGATCAAGGAAGACAGTCCGCAGGCAGTGAAAGAATTGCAGAACATGGGAATCCGTGTAGTTATGCTGACCGGAGATAATGAGCGGACGGCAAAAGCCATCGGACGCCAGGCTGGCGTGGATGAAGTGATCGCAGGAGTTCTGCCGGACGGAAAGGAAAGCGTGATCCGGCGGCTGAAAAGAAATGGCAGGGTAGCGATGGTGGAGATGGCATCAATGACGCTCCGGCGCTGACCCGGGCAGATATAGGCATCGCCATCGGAGCGGGGACCGATATTGCTATAGATGCGGCAGATATTGTATTAATGAAGAGCCGTCTGAGTGATGTGCCGGCTGCTATCCGCTTAAGCCGGGCAACACTTAGAAATATTCATGAGAACCTGTTCTGGGCATTTTTCTATAACGTGATCGGCATCCCGCTGGCAGCAGGAGTCTGGTTCCCGCTGTTTGGATGGAAGCTGAATCCAATGTTCGGGGCGGCGGCTATGAGCCTTTCCAGTTTCTGTGTGGTGACAAACGCACTGCGGCTGAACTGGTTCCGGGTGCACGATGCATCCGGAGATAAGAAAATTAAAATTAGAAATCATAAGGAGGAACAATCAATGGAAAAGACAATGAAGATCGAGGGTATGATGTGTGGGCACTGTGAGGCGAGAGTGAAAAAATGCCTGGAGGCGCTTCCGGGCGTGAGGAAGCGGTTGTCAGCCATGAGGCAGGGACTGCTGTCGTGACACTTAGCGCAGACGTGTCAGACGAAGCGCTTAAAAAAGCCGTTGAAGATCAGGACTACCAGGTGCTTGGAATTGAGTAGCAGGATGAAATATTATCTGGCCCCGCTAGAGGGTGTCACTTCGCACATTTACCGGAGGGCCTACCATACCTGTTTTTGCCCGATGGACAAATATTTTACGCCGTTTCTTGTACCGCACACAAAACGGGGATTTAATTCCAGAGAGAGACGGGAGATCCTGCCGGAAAATAATCCGGGGATGTATCTGGTTCCGCAGATCATGTCCAATGATGCGGACGGTTTCCTGAAGACAGAGGAAAAGCTCCGGGAATACGGCTACGAAGAGGTGAACCTGAATCTGGGATGCCCTTCAAAAACAGTGGTGTCAAAGAACAGAGGATCTGGATTCCTTTCAAAAACAGAGGAGCTGGACCGGTTTCTGGATCAGATCTACCGGGGGACAAAAGGGAAAGATTTCTATCAAAACCAGAATCGGGAGATATAGTCCGGATGAATTTGAGGAGATTTTACGGATATACAATCAGTATCCGGTAGAGGAACTGATCATTCATCCAAGGGTTCAACAGGATTTTTATAAGAATCGCCCCAATCTGGAAGTGTTTGCCCGTGCAATGAAGGAAAGCAGGATCCCGGTCTGCTATAATGGAGATATCTTTACGCCGGAAGATGAAAAGCGGCTGGAAGAAAAATTCCCGGATCTTTCCTGTGTCATGCTTGGCAGAGGATCATAAGAAATCCCGGGCTTTTAGGAGAGATAGAAGGATCCGGAAAAGCCTCCGCAGAACAGCTTCGGAAATTCCATGATCAGATTTTTCATGATTATCAGGAGAACAGTATGGGAGAGAAGCAGGTCCTGTTTAAAATGAAGGAGCTGTGGTCCTATATGGGAACCATGTTTCCGGAGAAGGGGAAGGCGTTAAAAAGTATTCGGAAATCAGAAAAATATGACCGTTACCAGGCGGCTGTGGAGGAGATCCTTGGATAAGGGTCTCCTCTTTGGATATTCAGACAGCTGCAGGGATTTCGGCTTTACATTTCTTCGGCACTGCACTATAATAAAGAAAAATTTGTTTTGGGATCAGAAAGGAGAAAATCCGCCATGGAAAATCAGAAGCAGAAAGTATATGATGCATTGGACAAGCTGAATATCAAATATGAGGTCGTGGAGCACGAACCAGTATATACAATGGAAGATATGGACAGACTCGGACTGCCGGAAAAGGGAACCCTGTGTAAAAATCTTTTTTTAAGAGATTCGAAGGGGAAGCGCCATTTTCTGGTAACCTGTGAGGAAAGCAAGAAGGTGGACTTAAAGGCCCTTGGACGCCAGCTGGGCGGAGGAAACTTAAGCTTTGCGTCGGAGGAGCGCCTGGAGAAGTATCTGGGGCTGAAGCAGGGAAGTGTGTCTCCTTTCGGGCTGATGAATGATACAGATCACCAGGTGGAATTCTTTATAGATAAAGACCTGAGCAGATGCAAGAGTCTGGGAATCCATCCGCTGGAAAATACAGCGACTGTCTTTTTATCCTACAAGGATCTGGACAAGTTCCTGTGGGATCTGGATATAGACGTGATCAAGATCAAGCTCTAGGCCAGGCGTCCGGATCAAGTATCGAAACAGCCTCTGATACCTGGGCTTCCCGCTTTTTGAAAGTTTATACTTTTTTAATTGCAAGTTCTGCATATGGGAAGTAAAATAGAAAAAGTAGTCACAGAGGAAAGCGAGGAACAATATGGAACAACAGCAGGGCAGGCCGACGCCGCCAATGCCGCCGGAAAATTACGGAAAACGGATGTGGCAGCTGTGGGGGCCGATTCTGATAAAATGGGGGATTGAGTTTCTGGTGTCAATGATAGCCATGACGGTACTGGCTATGGTATACCAGGTCGCCAATCCCGATCGCCTTTACGGCAGCCTTAAATAGCGAGCAGAGTATGATAGATTTATATAATCAGCTGCTGGAACAGTATCTGAAGTCAAGTACCCTGATTCAGGGGATGACCGCATTTGTCATCATTCCAGTCATGTGGATTTTCTTCCACCGCGACAGAGTAAAGGAGCGTATGATGGGGATCGTACCGAATAAAAAGGCTCCTCTATGGAAGTATGCAGCAGTGGTGCTGATGTCTCTGACGCTGTGCCTGGGACTGAATAATCTGATCAATATCGGAAACCTGGCTGCTTCGGACGAAGCCTATACACAGACAATCCAGGCGCTTTATTCCGCAGCCTTCCCGGTACAGATCGTATGTCTGGGGATCCTGGTGCCAATCAGTGAGGAACTGGTTTTCCGGGGATTATTATTCCAGCGTCTGAGAGAGCGGGGAACATTTTTGCAGGCAGCACTTTATTCCGCAGTGGTATTTGCTGATGCATATGAATATGGTTCAGATGCTCTACGGGTTTATCCTGGGAATGATGCTGGCCTATGTTTATGAAAAATATGGCTCCGTTAAAGCTCCGATCCTGGCGCATATGACGATGAATCTTTTGTCTGTCACAGCGACAAAGATCGGTCTGATGGACTGGATGATGGAAGATATCATGCGTGTGGGCACGGTAACCGTAATCTGTGCGGCGGTGGCTGCGACCATGTTTGTCTTTATCCAGCGGATTGAGGAGAAGCCGGATCAGCCGGAGAAAAAGGATCATAATGAAAAAGTGGCGGCGATGTAGCCGCCTTTTTTCATGCCCGCGCCATTCGGAAAACCGCGGGCCGTACCGCGTTGCTGTGCGCCGCAATTCGCAGTCCCGCCCCTGTCGGGGCTTTCCCTGCGGCTGACGCCGCAAGACTGCTCATAAGCGGGCGCACAGCTCATACATATGCCCAGTCGCAAAAACATGCGAGCATGTTTTCTACTCCCAGACATATGTATGGCGGTACTGGGTTAATATGTTACAAAAAATGTTAAAAAAATGTTGCAAAAATAATGTTGATGGAGTATAATCGACTCTAGATGTAGGTGGACTATGTCAAATCGAGGGGAAATCGAGTATAATTTATGTGAGAAGGAAGGTTGATTATGAAAAGATTTGGAATCAGACTGCTGACAGCGGTTGCAGCCAGCTCAATGATCGTAACACCGGTAATGGCAGCGCCCTTCGGTAGATGATTTGGAAAGTGATAAGCGGCGGCACAGAGTGAAGTTTCTTCACTTCAGCACAGCTGACAGATTTGCTGACAAAGATCGGAGATCTGGAAGCGGACCTGATCTCTAAAGGAGAAGAGGTTATTCAGGCGCAGGCAGATCTGGAAGAGGCAGAAGCGAAAGAGGAGCAGCAGTATGAGGATATGAAGCTGCGTATTAAATATATGTATGAACAGGGCGGAAGCAGTGCGCTGGAGACTCTGATCGCATCGGAAAGCTTCTCTGATTTTGTAAACAAAGCAGAATATATTCAGAACGTTCATACATACGACCGTCAGATGCTGGATGAGTATGTGGCAACGACAAAGCAGATTGAAGAACTGAAGACAACTCTGGAGGATGACCAGAAGAAAATGGAATCCATGCAGACAGAGTATGAGGCTCAGGAAGCAGAGCTGAGCCAGACCATCGAGTCTAAGAAAGATGAAGTTGCCAATCTGGACGCACAGATTCAGGCGGCTGCAGAGGAAGCGGTAAGACAGGCGGCAGAGCAGCAGGCAGCTGAAGAAGCGGCAGCAGACAATAACGGCGGAAACAACGGCGGCGGAAATAATGGCGGCACTGTAAATAACGGCGGTGGAACAACAGGCGGATCCACAGGCGGAAGCACTGGAGGCAGCACAGGCGGCGGTTCTGGTAATGCAGGCAGCGGCAATACCTCTGTTGCACAGACAATCGTGAATGCAGCATACAGCCAGCTGGGTGTCCCTTATGTTTATGGCGGAAGCACTCCGGGTTCTGCGCTTGATTGTTCCGGACTGACACAGTACTGCCACAGAGTTGCAGGTATCAGCATCGCACGTACTTCTCAGGCACAGGGCGGCGGCGGAAAAGCAGTCAGCAGCCCGCTCCCGGGAGACCTGGTATGTTACGGCGGACATGTAGGTATCTATATCGGCGGCGGACAGATGATCCATGCACCGCACACCGGTGATGTCGTAAGAGTTGCCAGTGTATACGGATCACCGTGGTACAGACGGTATTGGTAGAAGTTGACGGATATTGTGGGAAATTTCTGGAAAAGTACAGAAATTGATTGAAAAACAATAAAAAATGTAGTATTCTGACCTTAAGATATGCTGGGGAGCATAGATAATACTTGTGACAGAAATAGTGACAAGAATGATAAGAATGGGTGAGGATATGAAAAAGAGATTGGTAAATGCGCTCATTACAGTTCTTGTAATGAGCGTTTTTTTCGCCACACCGGTCATGGCAGTGCCGGAAAGTGATAATGTGGCGGAGCTGGAAGAGCAGAAAAATGAAATGGAGAATCAGGCTGCCAGTGTACAGCAGCAGCTGGTCGGACTTTTGCTTCAGTATGACGCTCTTCAACAGGATATAGAAAATCAGAAAGAAAGAGTCAGCCAGGCGCAGACAGAGCTTCAGACGGCGGAACAAAAAGAAAAAGATCAATATGAAGCGATGAAAAAGCGTATCAAATATATTTATGAAGCAGGGGACTCTTCTTTCCTTGAGACACTGATCAGTGCGGAAAGCTTTTCTGATCTGGTGAATAAGGCAGAATATATCCAGAATGTACATAGCTATGACAGAGAGCAGCTGAAGGAATACGTGAAAGTAAAAGAAGAGGTCAAAGAGCGTAAAGCAGAGCTGGAAGCCGGCCAGGCAGACATGGAGCAGATGTCTGCGGATATGGGCAGACAGCAGACGGAACTTCAGGGAACACTGGATAGTATGAAAAGCCAGATCGCTGATTTTGATACACAGCTGGAAGCGGCACGGGCAGAAGCCTCGGCACAGCTTACTCAGCTTACGGAGGCAACAGAAAATATGGTGGCCTCTGCAGAAGGACAGGATTCATCAGGAGGTCAGGCATCCGGCGGCGGAAATAATGGCGGCACCAGCCAGCCTTCCGGTGGGAACGGCGGCGGTGGCGGCACCAGCAAGCCCTCTACAGGAGGCGGAAACAATAAACCGTCAGGCGGCGGCAGCACGTCCACACCTGGAAACGCGTCTCTGGGTCAGCAGATCGCAAGCCGTGCCTGTCAGTATGTGGGGAATCCCTATAAATACGGCGGTACCAGTCTGACAAATGGAGCGGACTGTTCCGGATTCGTCATGTCAGTTCATGCATTGTTCGGGATTTCCACACCAAGAGATTCATGGGGACAGCTGGCCGGAGGTAAAGCGGTCAACTATTCGGATATGCTGCCGGGCGACGTGATCGTATACAGCAATCATGTGGCGATCTATATCGGCGGCAATCAGATCGTTCATGCATCCAACAGCGCACCTTATCCGGCGGGCGGTATCAAGATCAGTTCGCCTCCGAATTACCGGACGGTTCTGGGTGTCAGAAGGTACTGGTAGGATTAAAAACATCATATAATAGCCAGGTAAGAAGACAGACCTGCAAAAGATAAGAAAAGCCTTGCAACAGCAAGGCTTTTATGTTATTATAATACGGTCGCAAAAAACACGTACATGTTTGCCCGAGATGGTGCCAAAGCTTGATGACAAGACGGTTTCGAGGGCTTACACACGTACGGAAGTAAAAAAAACCAAATGGAGGAAAGAAACATGAGCGTAATTTCAATGAAGCAGCTTTTAGAGGCAGGTGTTCATTTCGGACATCAGACAAGAAGATGGAACCCTAAGATGGCTCCGTATATCTACACAGAGAGAAACGGTATCTACATCATTGACCTGCAGAAGTCTGTAGGAAAAGTAGACGAGGCTTATCAGGCAGTATCTGATATCGCGGCAGACGGCGGTACAATCCTGTTCGTAGGAACAAAGAAGCAGGCACAGGACGCTATCAAGACAGAGGCAGAGCGCTGCGGAATGTTCTATGTAAATGAGAGATGGCTCGGCGGTATGCTGACAAACTTCAAGACCATCAAGAGCAGAGTTGCACGTCTGAAAGAGATCGAAAGAATGTCTGAGGACGGAACCTTTGACGTGCTGCCGAAGAAAGAGGTCATTCAGTTAAAGAAAGAATGGGAAAAGCTGGAGAAGAACCTGGGCGGAATCAAAGAAATGAAGAAGCTCCCGGATGCAATCTTTGTTGTAGACCCGAAGAAGGAAAGAATCTGCGTACAGGAAGCACACACCCTGGGAATCCCGCTGATCGGAATTGCTGATACCAACTGTGATCCGGAAGAACTGGATTATGTAATCCCTGGAAATGATGATGCGATCCGTGCAGTAAAACTGATCGTTTCTAAGATGGCAGATGCTGTAGTAGAGGCAAATCAGGGAATGACAGGAGACGACGAGGCTGTTTATGAAGAAGCAGCAGAAGAAGTATACGAAGAGGAAGCAGCAGAAGAATAAGATTGTAAAGTGTGGAGGAAGATAAGATGGCAGTTACAGCTAGTATGGTAAAAGAGTTAAGAGAATTGACCGGCGCAGGAATGATGGACTGCAAGAAGGCTCTGAACGAGACAGACGGAGATATGGATGCAGCGATCGAATACCTGAGAAAGAACGGTGAAGCTAAGGCTGTGAAGAAAGCCGGAAGAATTGCGGCAGAGGGTCTTGTTATGGCAGAGGTTAAGGATGATAAGACCGCAGCAATCGTAGAGGTAAACTCTGAGACAGACTTTGTTGCAAAGAATGCAGAGTTCCAGGCTTTTGTAAAGGCTGTTACCAACCAGGCAATGGATACAGAAGCAAAGGATATGGATACATTCATGGCAGAGGCATGGAATGAGGACAGCTCCAAGACTGTACAGGATGCCCTGACAGAGAAAATTTCCGTAATCGGAGAGAAACTGAGCATCCGCAGATTTGAGAAGATCGTATCTAATGGATGCGTGGTATCCTACATCCACGGCGGTGGACGTATCGGCGTTCTGGTTGAGGCCGAGACAGATGTTGTCAACGATGAGATCCGCAAATGTCTGAAGAACGTTGCAATGCAGGTGGCTGCAATGTCTCCGAAGTATGTATCCCGTGACGAAGTATCTCAGGAATTCATGGATCATGAAAAAGAGATCCTTCTTGCACAGGCTAAGACAGAGAATCCGGATAAGCCGGACAACATCATCGAGAAGATGATCATCGGACGTCTCAACAAAGAGATGAAAGAGATCTGCCTGTTAGACCAGGTATACGTACAGGACAGCGATCTGACTGTTTCCAAGTATGTGGCTAAGGTTTCAAAGGAAAACGGCGCTAACATGACTGTTAAGAAGTTCATCCGTTTCGAGACCGGTGAAGGAATCGAGAAGAAAGTAGATGACTTCGCAGCAGAAGTAGCAGCACAGGCTGGAATGTAATTCAGGAAGCCGTAAAATAGATGGCTGGAAACTAAGTGAATCAAGTTTGAAGGACTTAAATGAACTGTGGGTGGAAGCTATACAGTGTTGCTTGATGAACCGAGCCGGAAAGGCGAAGGTAAGGTTAGTAACAGTCGTCTGAGAACAGAATCTCATAATTTAAAAGGTGCTTAAGCTTGAAAATCCCGTAAATCGGGCGTTTTCAAGGGCCTTTTGATATGATTGAAGATAAAGACTGGAAGCAGAGCGCAGGAAATTCTCGTTTAATAGGCGGGAATTATGCATAGCAATATTACTTTTAAATGTATAGGCAAAGTGTTTTTATTAAAGTTTAATGAGAATATGTTACATAATTATGGAAGTAGTATATTGTTTGATGAAAAGAGATAATTTATACTATTTATAAACAAGCATTTAAATTTTTTTAATAGTATGGTTGTATCTGAAAATATTTTTAATTTAAAAAGGGGATATAAAGGGTGCTAATCGAGGTATATTTTGATACAAAAAAAATTGATTACAAGTAAACAAAATTATAATCTTGAAATATCCTATAAGAATATAAAAGGAAACTTAGAAAGAAAAGTATACACAATGTATTATTTCATTGGAGGGGGAAGAACATTCGGGCATTAAAGTTTTCAGATTGGTTTGGGAATTAACTTTTTTATATGAAGGTTATTTTTATACTCCAGTGAAATATATAGTTGACGGGAAAGAAAAAAATGTACTAGATTTGTATTTTTTATCTTATTATAAATGTGGAAAAACATGGAGAAATTCAGCTACTCCTTTAAATAATGATCGAATGGATCTTAGCTCGGATAGATTGTTAAAGTATGATTTATTTAGGAATACTGAAAGAAGCACTGGCAAATTACTCAAAACGCTTATAAATGCGTTCTATTATTTACACTCAGAAGCCTATGAAAATATTAATGTTAATCATCGCTTGTCTCTGCTCCTGAATATCTGTGACGGATATATTATAAATACACGAGGAAAGACTAATAATGTTGAAGCAAATATAAAAAATGTATTGGGAGAAAATTTAGAGGTAGGATTAGTTAAATATGGAGCTAGTTTGTTGGGGATACCAAGAGGAAAGCTGTATGAGGCATTGGCCGATGAAAGAAATGAAATAGATCACTATGCTTTAAGATCGGGAAGTGTAACTTCTTATGTTCATAGTGGAAATGATAAAAGAGCAAATTATATAAATTGGTATTTTGTGTATATGATTGAATTGGCTCTGCGAATTGGGCTATTAAAACAAATTGGTTTTGATGTTCCAGAAGAACGAAAGATATATGCAATAAATGAAATTAACGATTGGATTATTTATGAGTGCGACTTGAGCGAGGAGTGTAAAAACCCTGCTAATAAAATGCGTCAAGATCTTAAACGAGCAGGAATAATTATGAAATAGAATAATTTACGTAACATACATAGCCAGAAGGTTTGCAATTTACGAAAACCCTCTGGCTTTTTTATGTTCGTTTTTATACATAGCCATTTCTTTGCATTGGGAAGATGACTATTAAATTTTTAGGAAAGGATGAAATCTTCTTGCGAACAGAAATAAAATACCGTATAACTAAATCAAAAGATGTGAACAAAAGTGTTCGCAGAAAAGGAGCGGATGAAAGATGGAATTTATGACTGCGAAAGAAGCGGCAGAAAAATGGAATGTATCTGTGCGCCTCATTCAAAGGTATTGTGCCCAGGGCCGGATCTGTGGGGCAAGGAAAAACGGAACTGCCTGGGAAATCCCATCCGATGCGGAGAAACCCAAAAATATAAGAAAAATACAGGAGGCTTACAGGAATCCGTCCTTTCAGAATCTCATGCCGCTGATGAATACGCCCTTTCAGCCGGGGAACTGCCAAAAACTGCTTGCCAGCATGAAAGACGGGGCGAGAAAAGATATTGCATGTGCTGAATACTATTATTTCAGCGGACGTCCGGAAATGGCGAAACAGAAGGCGGAAGAGTATCTGAGCTGTAAAAATCCGGAGCTGCGTCTTTCCGCCTGCCTGATCTATGCTTTTGCAAATCTGTCCATCGGGCAGATCGACCAGGCGAAGCAGGCGCTGGAGGAGATCAGAAATACATTGAAAGAGGATAAAGAGAGAGCCCCGCAGGCAGGGGTGATCGACGCTTTTATTGCAGCTACAGCGGCTGTCCTTTTGCATCTGCCGCTGCCGGAAGAGATGCCGTCTGCTCAGGATTTCCTGCCCCGTCTGCCTTGGCCTGCGGCTTTTGCCCTGTATGTGGAAGCTCATTCCCTCTATCTGCAGAAAAATTATGAAAAGAGCATAGGGATCATAGAGTCTGCGCTGACTATGGGAGCGGAACAGTATCCGATACCAGCCATTTATCTGCATCTGGCAGCCGTGATGGATTATATGAGCCTGAAGCAGCCCCGGATGGCAGAGCGCCATCTTCTGGATGCCTGGGAACTGGCGCACCCGGATGATCTGATCGAGGGATTTGGGGAACATCATGGTTTGCTGGGCGGAATGCTGGAGGCTGTGATCAAGCAGAAATGGCCGGAAGATTTTAAACGGATCATTGCCATCACCTATAAATTTTCTTCCGGATAGAGAAAGATCCATAATCCCGAAACCGGGCATGAGGTGGCGGACGATCTTAGCACAACTGAGTTTGCCGCGGCCATGCTTGCCGCAAGAGGATGGACCAACACGGAAATCGGCGAACACATGAATATTTCGGCGAACACAGTAAAAACCCATCTCTCCCAGGCCATGAAAAAGTTGCATGTAGAGAGCAGAAAAGACCTGAAACAATATATGTTGCAATAAAAATACCCGCAGAAATACCTGTGGTATCACCCGTCTGAGGTGGTGAAATGGGTGATAGATTGTTCGTTTTAATCTCTATATAATGAAAGTGTGAATCCAGTGTATGCGCCTGGAGAAAAGACACTTTGCCTGGCGTATGCGATAATAAAAAATGCGCTTCGATGTGGAAACAAAGGAAACAGAAGCCGGAGCGAAGGAGGAATTCAGCGGCAACCCAGTGACGGACATCCCCACCAACAGCACCGAGAATCTGAACTTCTATGCCAAGTGGACGGCCAACACCTACACCGTGACCTTTGACGCCAATGGCGGAGCGTAAGCCAAACCAGTGCCGTGACTGTGGCCGGAAAACTGACAAGCTGCCTACTCCGACCTATGATGGCTATGACTTCCTCGGCTGGTACACGCAGAAAGACGGCGGAGATAAAGTTACTACCGACACGGTCTTTACCGTGGATAGTACCATCTATGCCCATTGGCAGAACATTCCTGTTACCGACGTGACACTGGACAAGGAAAGCCTGACCTTGCAGGAAAAAGGCAGCGGTACCCTCAACGCCACAGTGGTGCCTGCCGATGCCACCAATAAAAATGTGACATGGGAAAGCAGTGACACCAGCATTGCCACAGTAGACGCAAACGGGAAAGTGGCTGCCATAAGCGCAGGCACGGCTAGGATTACGGTTAAGACAGACGAGGGAGACTTTACGGATACCTGCGAAGTGACAGTGGCGCATGGCAATATGGTACGTACTCCAAAGAAAGTCGCCACCTGCACAGCAGATGGAAACGAGGAATACTGGACATGCGGAACCTGCGGGAAGATTTTCAGTGACGCAGAAGGTAAGACGGAGATAGAGCTTTCTGCTACGGTGATCCCGGCTACCGGTCACAGCTATAAAGAGCCGGTCTGGAACTGGTCAGAGGATGGAAAGAGCTGCACGGTAACCTTTACCTGCGCAAATGATGATTCTCATAAGGAAACACCCAAGGTAACGGTTTCTTCCAAAATAAAGACACCGGCGACCTGCACAGAAAAGGGAGTTACAGAATATACGGCGACGGCAGAGTTTCATGGCAAAACCTTTACGGATACAAAGGCAGTGGCAGACATAGATCTGACTGCTCACAATTACAAGGACGGTAAATGTACAGTCTGTGGAGCTGCTGACCCGGCGTATCAGAAGCCTGTCAAAAGCGATACTGTTTCCGGCAAAAAAGATACCGCAAAAGCGGTACAGACAGGTGATATGGCTAATCCGGCAGTATGGATTTTACTGCTGACCGCCTCTGTACTTGTATTTGCCGGTGCGGTTGAGTTCCGTAAGAAAAAGGGAAATTAAACGGATATTGAAAGAAAGTATAGCATCTGCCGGCACGGTTATGTGCTGGCAGATCTGCTGTATAGATATTAAAAAATTGAAGCTGTCATACAGACGGCACAGCCACCCGTTATGAGTTTTCGGAAAAGAACCTGTTCATCAGCCGGAGAAATTGTTTTAATACGGGATGGTCGTCATCCCGGCGATAATAGACTCCAAAAGAAAGCTCCGGCACATCCTTTAGTGGAATGTAGCAAAGCTCCGGGTCGCGGACTTTTGGGATATCAGGATATATGGTATAGCCCACCTGGGCCTTAGCCAGGGTAAAGGCGCTTTCGACATTTTCAGTAAAGTACCGCTGTTCCGGGGGAAGCCCGATCAGGATATTGTTCTGGACGGCAAAGACAGAGCCTGAGATATGCCTGGGTGAGCAGGCAATAATATTTCCTGACAGATCCTTCCTGGACAGAGAGGTATAGCGGGCCAGCGGCGAAGCCGGAGAGCAGATACAGGCAACAGGGGCGGTGCACAGTCTGCGGTAGCTCAGGGCGGACTTCGGCTGGTCGCCTTTTATGCCGAAAGCGACATGAAGCTGTTGATTGATAACCATTCCCTGCATGCCCGGAAATGGGACCAGGTGCATGGAAGGGCGCAGGAGAGGAAATTCTTCGGACAGCTCTTTTAGGACAGAGGGCAGCAGCCCCAGCTCTATATAATTGTGGCAGCCAATATCAAAAGGAATAAAGTGTTCATGTCTTCCCAGCCGTTCTTTGGCGGATAATGCTGTTTTCAGGATCAGCTGTGCGTCGGGAAGGAACATCAGGCCTTCCTGGGTAAGAGACACGCTTTTGCTGGTCCTCAGGAATAGTTTGGTGCCCAGCTCTTCTTCCAGGGCATGGATCTGATGGCTTACAGCCGGCTGGGTGATCTTCAGCTCTTCGGAGGCCCTGGAAAAATTCAGATGCTCCGCAACGGCAACAAAACATTCTAACTGGATCGTATTCATGAAAATCTCCTTTGTCTGATTAAATTGAAAAATAAGTAACAATAAAAAGTATTTATTAATTATACCATTCGCCGTCCAGGCACACAAGCGGACGGGAAAACTTAATTTTATCTATTGCAAAGCGGGCGGTATTTTTGTATAATGACAAACGTTTGAGATTAAAAGGCATCCATAGGTGATGCCTTTTTAAATGTGAAAGGGGACAGTAAATGGTTCAGGATATGACGGTCGGGAGCCGACAAAACGGATTTTAAATTTTACAGCTCCGATTTTTATTGGGAATATATTTCAGCAATTTTACAGTATGGCGGATACGATCATCGTGGGAAAGTTTGTAGGCAACGCCGCCCTGGACAGCTGTGGGAGCCTGCGGAACCCTGATGTTTTTGATCCTGGGATTTCTGCAGGGAATGACTGCGGGATTTACAGTGGTGACAGCACAGCATTATGGAGCGGGCAATCAGAAGGCGATGCGCCGTTCGGTGGCGTCAGCTGCCGTGCTTTCAGCCGTCGTGTCGGTGGTGCTGACGGCAGTCAGCATGGCAATGATGGAGCAGATCCTGCATTGGATGAATACGCCGGAAGATATGTATGGCCAGGCATACGGATATATTATGGTGATCTGTGCAGGTATCGTGGCACAGGTGCTGTACAATCTGCTGGCCAGTATCTTAAGAGCCATCGGAGACAGTAAAAGACCTTTATATTTTCTGATCCTGGCAGCCTTCCTGAATGTGGTGCTGGACCTTTTGTTTATTGCCGGATGCCATATGGGAGCGGAGGGAGCCGCTTATGCGACAGTAATCTCTCAGGGGGTGTCCGGCGGCTTTGCCTTTTCTACATTTATAAAAGGTGCCGGCGCTTCATCTGCATAGAGAAGACTGGCGCCTGGACGGGGATCTGGTGAAATGGCAGGTGGCTATCGGATTTCCTATGGCATTTCAGTATTCCATTACAGCTATCGGGACAATTGTGCTGCAGGCGTGTCTGAATACACTGGGATCTGTAGCTGCCGCAGGTTTTGCGGCCGCCAGCAAGATTGAACAGGTGGTGTCTCAGGCATATGTTGCGCTGGGAACAACGATGGCAACTTACTGTGCGCAGAATACAGGAGCAGGGGAGAAGGAGCGCCTTCGGAAAGGATTCAGAAGCGCCACCTGGATCGGAATTATATATGCGGTATTATCCGGACTTCTGATCATTCTGGCCGGAAAATATCTTACGGTGCTGTTCGTCTCTGAAACCTGAACGAGATTACCGGTTATGTGGATACTTATCTGAAATGTGTGGGAATTTCCTTTATCCCGCTGGTTTTCGTCAACGTATACCGCAACGGTATCCAGGGGATGGGATTTGGTCTGCTGCCTATGACAGCCGGTGTGGCCGAACTGATCGGCCGGAGTGTGATGGCGCTTATAGCGGCCTGGTTTGGCAGTTATGTGGGAATGTGCTTTGCGGCTCCTCTGGCATGGGTGCTGGCTGGAGGACTCTTGTTTGTGATGTATTTATATATAATGAAAAAGAGGATTATGATATTTTTAAGATTCCCTTTTTTGCGTTCCTATGTTATACTTTATCTAAGTATGCAAAAGGTATGATAAACAGAAAATAAGGAGCATGACAGAATATGAAAAGAGTATTATTGAAACTCAGCGGAGAAGCTCTTGCGGGCGATAAGAAGACTGGCTTCGATGAAGAGACATGCCTTGGTGTGGCGCGTCAGGTAAAGCAGCTTGTGGACGAAGGCATCCAGGTGGCTATCGTGACAGGCGGAGGCAATTTCTGGCGGGGCAGGACCAGCGAGACTATTGACCGTGTAAAAGCAGATCAGATCGGAATGCTGGCCACAGTGATGAACTGTATCTATGTATCAGATATTTTCCGTCATGTGGGGATGAAGACGGAGGTGTTCACGCCGTTTGTGTGCGGGGCTTTTACGACATTGTTTTCCAAAGACGCCGCGACGGAAGCGTTAAGTGCCGGTAAGGTGATCTTCTTTGCAGGAGGAACGGGGCATCCGTATTTCTCTACAGATACAGGGGCTGTGCTCCGGGCTATTGAGATCGAGGCAGATGCCATGCTGCTGGCGAAGGCTATTGACGGCATTTATGACAGTGATCCGAAGGTGAATCCGCAGGCAAAGAAGTTTGATGAGATTTCTATCCAGGAGATCATAGACCGCAAGCTGATGGCGGTAGATCTGACAGCGTCTATCATGTGTCTGGAGAATAAGATGCCGATGCTGGTGTTTGGATTAAATGAGGAAAACAGTATCGTCAATACGATGTCAGGAACATTTACAGGAACGAAAGTGACTGTGTAAAATAAGGGAGGAAACAAAGCATGAACGAGAAATTACAGACATACGAGGAGAAAATGAAGAAGACCATGGCAAATCTGGACAGCGAGCTGGCAACGATCCGTGCGGGACGTGCCAACCCCAATGTACTGAACAAGATCATGGTAGATTACTATGGATCCCCCACACCAATCCAGCAGGTGGCGAACGTTTCTGTTCCAGAGCCGCGGATGATCCAGATCCAGCCATGGGAGAAAAGCATGGTGAAAGTGATCGAGAAGGCTATCCAGACCTCTGACCTTGGAATTAATCCGGCGAATGACGGATCCAGCATCCGGCTGGTATTTCCGGAGCTTACCGAGGAACGCAGAAAAGAGCTGGTAAAAGACGTTAAGAAAAAGGGAGAGGCTGCAAAGGTTGCGATCCGCAATATCCGCCGAGACGGAAATGATGCATTTAAAAAGCTGAAAGGATCTGACGTATCCGAAGATGAGATCAAGGATATGGAAGACGATCTTCAGAAGATGACAGATAAATTTGTCAAAGAAGTTGATAAGGCTGTGGATGTAAAATCGAAAGAGGTCATGACCGTTTAATTAGCATAACAGTTTCAAGAAGGGGGCAGATCTGGAGGATACCTGGTCTGTCCTTATGTTTGCAAAAGGAGGCGATGATCTTATGAAGATACCACAGCATGTGGCGATCATATTAGATGGAAACGGGCGCTGGGCAAAGGGGAAAGGAATGCCCCGGAATTACGGCCATGCCCAGGGAAGCAAAAATGTAGAAAGGATCTGTGAGGAATCCTGGCGTATGGGCATTAAATATCTGACGGTCTATGCGTTTTCCACTGAGAACTGGAACCGTCCCAAGGACGAGGTGGACGCCTTGATGAAGCTTCTGCGCAATTATATGAAAACCTGTCTCAAGACAGCGGCGAAGAATGATATGAAGGTTCGTGTCATCGGAGACCTTTCCGGCCTGGATGAGGATATCAGGAGCAGGATACTGGAGCTCGAAGAGGCTACGAAAGAAAATGGAGTCTGAACTTCCAGATTGCCATCAATTACGGAAGCAGGGACGAGATCTTAAGGGCGGTCAGAAAGGCGGCGGCGGACTGCAGGGACGGAAAGCTGGAACGGAG
>ENA-OPZM01000193-OPZM01000193.1-human-gut-metagenome-genome-assembly--contig:-NODE-193-length-26323-cov-7.020270_pt1 | contig 26323 bp, 36 predicted proteins | sample MGYA00242478_ERZ504493 | MGnify/ENA primary metagenome ERZ504493 (study PRJEB26092, sample SAMD00036227) | human gut metagenome | host: Homo sapiens | study: EMG produced TPA metagenomics assembly of... | reverse complement strand
AAAAATATTTGTGAAATAAACTCCTTCAGGCAAAGAGGGAGACTTTCTGGTTTTGCCAAAGGCCCCATCCGGAGGGGGCTGTCTGCGAAGCAGACTGGGGGAGTTGGTTAAACCTTACTCGGTGTGAGCGATCTTCCGCAAAAATTCGCGGGTGCGCTCCTCTTTGGGGTTGGCGAAAAACTCATGCGAGGGAGCTGCTCCACTACCACGCCGTTCTCCATGAAAACGGTCTTGGAGGAAACATTGCGGGCAAAGCCCATCTCGTGGGTGACCACCAGCATGGTCATGCCCTCTTCGGCCAGCTGCCGCATCACGGCCAGCACTTCGCCAGTCAGCTCCGGGTCAAGGGCCGAAGTCGGCTCGTCAAAATAGATGATCTCCGGGTCAGATGCCAGCGCACGGGCAATGGCCACGCGCTGCTGCTGGCCGCCGGAAAGCTGGCGCGGATAGTAGTCGGCTCGGTCGGCAAGGCCCACCTTTTTCAGCATCTTCATGCCAACGGCATCCGCCTGCTCTTTGGGCATTTTGCGGGCAATGATGAGGCCCTCGGTCACGTTCTGCAGGGCAGTCTTGTTGCGGAACAGATTGTAGCTCTGGAACACAAAGGCCGTCTTTTTGCGCAGCCGGGCAATGTCGGCACGGCTGGCCTGGGCAAGGTCGAACGTCTCGCCGTCAAAGGTGAGCTGGCCTGCGTCGGCAGTCTCCAGAAAGTTCAGACAGCGCAGCAGGGTGGTCTTGCCGGAGCCGGAGGGGCCGAGGATGGCCACTACATCGCCCTTTTCCACGGTCAGGTCCACGCCGCGCAGCACCTGCAGCTCGCTGGTCACTTTGCGTGCGCCGGGCCGGTGGAAGATGCCTGCCTGCAGGCGGGGCTTTGTGTAGGTGAAAAAGGACTTGTGGACGTTTTTGATCTCTAACATGGACATGGTTGCCACACTCCTTTCTTACTGGAAGCCGTGGGCGTTGAGCCGACGCTCCAGCAGTGCCTGCAGCTTGGTAATGACCGTGCAGAACAGCAGATACACCACGGCCACCTCACAGTAGATGGGCAGGAAGATGTAGGTGCGGGCGGCCACGCGCTGACCGGCCATGAACAGCTCGGCTACTGTGATATTGGACGCCAGCGAGGTGTCCTTGATCATGCCGATGAGCGAGTTGGAGAGGGCGGGCACTGCGGTGCGCAGGGCCTGCGGCAGCACGATGCGGCGCATGATCTGCCACCAGCTCATGCCCACGCAGTAACCGGCTTCCAGCTGGCCCTGCGGCACGCTTTCCAGTGCGCCGCGCATGGTCTCGGCACAGTAGGCACCCTCGTTGAAGGCAAAGGCGATGACCGCAGCAGGGAAAGCGTCCAGCATGATGCCCACGCTGGGCAGACCATAAAAGATGATGAACAGCTGCACCAGCAGCGGCGTGCCGCGGATGACCCAGATGTAGAACCGCGCGATTTGCCGCAGCACCGGTACATTGGCGTACTGCACCAGCGCAACGGCCACGGCAATGATCATGGCAAAAAAGAAGGAGACCAGCGTGAGCGGGATGGTCATGGTAAGGCCTGCCGTAAGGATACGGGGCAGAGCCTCCGCCAGCACGCTGACCGTACGGTTGGAAAGAAATGCTTCAAACATGAAAAATGTTCCCTCAGAACGGTATTCAAATACTTTGTAAATCGTAAGAACAAAGGTATTATAAGGCTTGGAGTGCGCTTGAAGTCAAGGGCTTTTTCTAAAATTCCTACAAAACCTACCAGAATACTATAGCATGAATCCGGATGGAGTGCAAACGGTTTGCTCAAAACGCGTGATGTGTACAAAAACGGACGACCCATCTGGAAAACTTTGTGCAATGCGGCAAGCGGTTGACGGCGCACCGGCTTTCGTGTACAATGAACATAACAAAGCGCACCGGGCTTGGCCCGGCACAGGCGCAAATTCACCGCAGAGGGCGCAGTGCCCTTTGCGCGGTGCAGACACGGAGGACACGAACGTGACGAAGAAAAAAATTGGCGTTCTGGGTGCAGGTACCTGGGGCATGGCTCTGGCACGGATGCTGTGTGTCAGCGGCAATGATGTGCAGGTGTGGTCGGCGCTTCCGGCTGAGGTGGAGAACCTTTCCGCTACGCGGGTGCACCCCAATCTGCCGGGCATGAAGATCCCGGAAGAGCTGCAGTTTACCAAGAGCATTGAGGAAGTGTGCACCGGCAAGGATGTGCTGCTGTTTGCAGTGCCGTCGGTATTTGTGCGCTCCACCACGGCCAAGGCCCGGCCTTACATCCCGGACGGCCAGATCCTTGTGGACGTTGCAAAGGCATGGAGCCGGACACCTTATATACCATGACTGAGGTCATTGCCGACGAGCTGAACCGTGAGGGCGGCCCCAAGGGGGTAAAGCTGGTAGCACTCTCCGGCCCGACCCATGCGGAAGAGGTGGCGCTGGATCTGCCCACCACCATCGTTTCGGCCTGCCCGGATGAAGCCGCTGCCGAGTATGTGCAGGATGTGTTCAGCAACACCTGTATGCGTGTGTACACCAACGCCGACATCAAGGGCGTGGAGCTGAGCGGCGCGCTGAAGAATGTGATTGCGCTGGGTGTTGGCATCTCCACCGGCTTGGCTACGGCGACAACGCCCGCGCAGCCCTCATCACCCGCGGCATTGCCGAGATCGCCCGGCTGGGCGTGGCCATGGGCTGCAACATCCACACCTTTGCGGGTCTGGCCGGTATCGGCGACCTGATCGTGACGGCGACCAGTATGCACAGCCGCAACAATCGTGCGGGCATTCTGATCGGCAAGGGCAAAAGCCCGGAGCAGGCCGTGAAGGAGGTCGGCATGGTGGTGGAGGGCATCAATGCACTGCCTGCCGCTATGGAGCTGGCAGCAAAGTACAATGTGGAAATGCCCATTGTGCAGACGGTGAACGCCATCGTGAAGGAGGGCATGAGCGCCAGCGACGCGCTGCGCACCCTGATGGACCGCAACCGGAAGAACGAGATGCCGCAGGGCTACGAAAAAGTCTGAATTTTAAGGGAGAAGGCACAGCTGTCTGCAGATGGCTGTGCCTTTTTTGCTGCGCGGCCTGCCCACTGGCCGAAAACACAAAATAATTCAAATTTTTTACCAAAATCAGACGTAAAAGGGTAGAAGGTCGGGAAACTTTCTGCTATACTGAAACAGAACGCAAAAACCGGGGGACGTTTTGTGCACCCTGTCGGAGAGAAAGAGAGGAATCTGCCATGCCGTCAACTTATGCACACCGCCGCTTTGGCACCAATGTGCTGGAACATCTGCCGGATGAACTGCGTGCTCAGCTGGAACAGAACCGTGAGCTTTACGATATCGGCCTGCACGGGCCGGACCTGCTGTTTTATTACCATGCTGCCAAGTCCAACCCGGTGGGTGCATTGGGCAACGCCATGCACGAGGAGCCGGGGCGGGTCTTTTTTTGACCGGGCGCGCAGGGTGGTGCACTGTGAGGCAGACCGGGATGCTGCACTGGCCTATGCACTGGGCTTTGTGTGCCACTTTGCGCTGGACAGCACCTGCCACCCGTATGTGGAGCAGTTCACCCGGGAAAGCGGTGTGACCCACTGCGAGATCGAGACCGAGTTTGACAACATGCTGCTGCGCCGGGACGGATACGACCCGCTGAAGTTTTTCACAGCCAGCCATATCCATCCGTCGGAACAGAATGCAAAGGCGATCGCGCCCTTTTACGAGGGCATCTCGGAGCAGGTGGCGCTGGACTCGCTCAAGGGCATGATCTCAGTGCACAGGCTGCTGCAGGCATCCAATCCTGTCAAGCGATGGGTGGTGCTGACCGGCATGAAGGTGGTGGGCAAATACGACATGCTGCACGGCCTTGTGGCAGATCCGCAGCCGAACCCGAAGTGCGTGGAGAGCGGCAAGCGGCTGGAAGAACTGTATGCGCAGGCGCTTCCGCTGGCAGAAACGCTGATCCTGGAATTTGTGGCAAAGCTGGATACGGACCAGCCCCTGAGCAAGGCCTTTGACCACACCTTCGGGGAGTTTTGAGCGGGCACAAAAAATGAGGGGGCACCGCCCGGCGGTGCGAGAGGAAACAAGATGAAACATGAAAAATTCAAGGTGACACCGCTGGAGCGCGCGTGGATCCTGTACGATGTGGGCAACTCGGCCTTTGTGCTGATGATCGCAACGCTGGTGCCCATTTTCTTTAATGCGCTGGCCGAGGCCGGTGGATTGAGTCCGGTGAACTATCTGGCCTACTGGGGCTATGCAAGCTCGGTGGTCACGGTGATCACGGCAGTGCTGGGGCCGATTTTGGGCACGCTGGCCGATACCAGAGGCTTTAAAAAGCCCATCTTCATGCTCTGCCTGTTCGTGGGCGTGGCAGGCTGCTGTGCCATGGGCCTTGCCACTACATGGCTGCCGTTCCTGATCATCTTCATCCTTGCAAAGATCGGCTTTTCGGGCAGTCTGGTGTTCTACGATTCCATGCTGGGCGATGTGACCACCCCGGAACGCATGGATGTTGTGTCTTCGCAGGGCTATGCATGGGGCTACATTGGCAGCTGCGTGCCCTTTGTGGTGTGTCTGGCGCTGGTGCTGGGCAGCGGGGCCATCGGCCTGAGCCAGATGACCGCCCTTTCCGTGGCGCTGCTCATCACCGCTGTGTGGTGGCTGGGCACCACCCTGCCGCTGCTGCGGAGCTATAAGCAGATCAACTATGTGGAGGTAGAGCAGCACGCCATCCGGCAGAGCTTTGTGCGCATCGGCCACACCCTCAAGCATCTGCGCGAGGATAAGCAGGTGTTCTGGTTCCTGCTGGCCTTCTTCTGCTACATCGACGGCGTGTATACCATCATCGATATGGCCACCGCCTACGGCACGGCACTGGGGCTGGAGACCACCGGCCTTTTGCTGGCCCTGCTGGTAACGCAGATCGTAGCCTTCCCTTCGGCGCTGATCTTTGGTCGGCTGAGCGCAAAATATCCGTCCAGCCAGCTTATCCCGGTCTGCATCGCAGCCTACACCGGCATTGCGGTGTTTGCCTTCTTCCTGACCAGCCAGTGGCAGTTCTGGGTACTGGCCGTGCTGGTGGGCATGTTCCAGGGCGGCGTGCAGGCACTGAGCCGCAGCCACTTTGCCAAGATCATCCCGGCTGAAAAATCCGGCGAATACTTTGGCCTGTTCGACATCTGCGGCAAGGGTGCGTCCTTCCTTGGCACCATGATCGTGAGCGTGGGCAGCCAGCTGACCGGCAGCGCCAATGTGGGCATTGGGATGCTGGCGCTGCTGTTTGCAGTGGGCTTTGTGCTGTTCCGGGTGTCCTGCCGGACTGAGGGTGCAAAACAGGTGTAAAAAATACGATTTAAAATTGCCGATGCTTTCGCTTTGGCAATATCAGAGGAATATTATTTTATAATTTTGCAGACAAGCCAGTCCTGCGGGGCCGGCCTGTTTCCTTTTTCACGGGAAGGGCGCAATGGCAAACGGCATATTGCCGCTGTCAGCCGCGCAGCAGATAAAGCACAAACTTACCCGTACAGCTCGTCGCGTAAGCGACTCAAAATCGGCGGAACACAAAAAATCCTTTAGCGCAGCGACTTGGATTTTTTGTATGGAGCCTAACTGCTTTGGGGTCTAAAAGGGGCGAGCAGCCCCTTTTTCATGGATCCAGCGCGTTGAAATCGCTGTGACCTTGCTGTGCTGAACACACAGCATTTGCTGCGCAAACCGGTCTGCGGCTTAAAAGCCCCACTGGGGCTTTCATGCCCTGCGGGCACCGCCGTCCTTTCTGGTTCTCTTTTGCAACCAAAAGAGAACATACCTGGCGGTAATGCTTTTTACAAAAGGCATTAAACTCAATCTACGCGAAAACGCTCTGTACGGGAAGCAAATGGTTGAAAATCGTCCTTCTGGTTATTATTAACAAACCGGTAATTGTGTTTTTTGCCCTCGAATGATACAATAGTGTCAAACGATTTCAAAACCACAAAGGAGAAAACGAAATGGAACGATTTCCCGGTTATACCCTCGTGCGTACCGAGGACTGCCCTGAACAGCACGGAACCCTGACCGTGCTTACCCACGATGTGAGCGGTGCCACGGTGCTGCTGGTGGAAAATGAGGATACCAACAAGGCGTTTGGCATCGGCTTTGGCACCTTCCCGTCCGATGACACCGGCGTGTTCCACATTCTGGAGCACTCGGTGCTGGCAGGCAGCGAAAAATACCCGGTGACCTCGCCGTTCTTGCAGCTGCTCAAAAGCAGCATGGCATCTTTCCTGAATGCGATGACCTTCCCGGATAAGACGGTCTACCCGTTCGCTACGCCCAATGAGACCGACTTCAAAAACCTGATGGATGTCTACCTGAACGCGGTGTTCTGCCCGCTGGCCATGGTGGACAAGAGCGTGTTTGAGCAGGAGGGCTGGCACCGCAGTGCCGACGGCACCGTGAGCGGAGTGGTGTACAACGAGATGCAGGCGCTCTGGCTGCACCGGATGCTCAGTTGGAAAATGCACTGGAACGGGCCATGTTCCCGGATACGGCCTACGGCTTTGTTTCCGGCGGCGACCCGGCCAGCATCCCGGCGCTGACCTATGAAAAGTATAAGCGAGTATATCACCGCCACTACAGCGCCGACAACTGCTGCATTACCCTCTATGGCAAAATGGATATGGCTGAAAAGCTGGAACTGCTGGACAGGGATTATCTTTCAAAAATGCCCAAGGGCACCAGCCGTCCGCGGCTGACTGTGCAGCACGAGCAGGCGGGTGCCTGCGTGGAACTGCCCTACTATACCGAAAACCCGGAGCCGGACGAGGTGCAGTGTGCTCTGGCATGGTACACCGGTGCCTTTGCAGACCGGGAGCGTCAGCTGGGCGTGGAGATCCTGCTGGATGCCCTGCTTGGCACCAATAACTCCCCGCTGAAGGCGGCGCTGCTGGCCGAAAAGCTGGGCGCAGATATTGACATTGGCTTTGACGACAGCACCCTGCAGCCGGTGCTGGAACTGGTGCTGCGCGGTGCCACCGAGGAGAGCGCCCGCAAGTTTGCTGCCGCTGTGCGCAAGGCGGTGGACGGCATTCTGGCCGAGGGCATCCCGCAGGAACTGCTGTTGGCTTCGCTGAACGCAGCAGAGTTTGCATCGCTGGAGCGCCCGGGCACCCTGCCAGACGGCGTGCTGGATGCCATCAACGCTTCTACTGGCTGGCTGCACACCGGCGACCCCGCCCTGCTGCTGCACACGGACAGGCTGTTTGCTTCCCTGCGGGAAAAGATGGCCGATGGCTGGTTCGATGAGCTGCTGCGTGAGCTGTTTGCACCGGCTCCGGTGCAGGTGGTGCAGGTGCCCACCCTGCCTAAAAAAGAGGAGGGCGAACCCATCCGCACCGACGGCAAGCTTGTGCTGGAGCACCCGCTGACCGTTGCCGACCTTGGCGACGGAGCAAGGACGGCCCCAGGCGAGCGGGAACTTCTGGCCGGTGCGCAGCTGGTGCATCACCCTTCGGCAGGCAGCCTGTACCTGAACTTCTACTATGACCTTGGTAATGTGAAGCCTGAGGACATGCCGTATCTGGACCTGCTGACCGATGTGCTGGACGAGCTGGACAGCACCGAACACACCGCTCAGCAACTGAACACTCTGCGCAGCACATGGCTGGGCGACAGCCGCACCCAGCTGGACATCTGGACTGGGCGGCAGGAGGGTGCACCCTGCCATGCCAAGCTGAGCCTGTGCCTGAGCCTGCTGGAACGCAGTCTGGAAAAGGCTGTGGAGCTGGGCGGCGAATGGCTGTATGATACCACCCTTACCGGCCCGGCGGCAGAAGCTGCTTTTGCACGGGTGCTGAGCCAGCAGAAGTTGAACATGGAACAGCAGTTCATCCAGCAGGGCAATGTATACGCAGCCACCCGCGCCAGTGCCCACTACACGGTGGACGGTGCGGTGAGTGAACGCTGCAGCGGTGTGAGCTATTACAAGTTCTTGTGCGGCGTGCAGGAGCGCGGCAATTGGGCAGCACTGGGCGAAAAGCTGGATGCCCTGCGCACAGAGGTGCTGCAGCACGCGGAGCTGACGGTCAGCCTGTACGGCAGCGAGGATGCCCTTGCAAAGCTGCGCACTCTGCTGCCGGACAGCCGCTTTGCTGCCGAGGGCCGCGCTGCGGCAAAGCCCTATGTGGAGCCGCTGACACCGCCGGTGAACGAAGCGTTTATCATTGACGGCGGTGTGAACTACGATGTACAGGTATGGCCCATGGAGCGCCGCAGCGACCGCAAGGCGCTGGCCCGCGTGATGAGCTACGAATACCTGTGGCACAACATCCGTGAGGTGGGCGGCGCTTACGGCACCGGAATGCTCTCCTCGGACGGCGTGGAATACCTGTACACCTACCGCGACCCCCATGTAAAGGAAAGCTACGACACCTTTGCAAAAGGTCCGGCAGAACTGGCAGCACGGGAGTACACCGAAAAAGACCTGAACGATTTTATTGTGGGTACTGTGGCCAAGCTGGACACCCCCCGCAAGCCGCGTGCTGAGGCCCGCGAGACGGACCGTCGGTATTTCTGCGGCATCACTGATGAAATGATGGCGGCAGACCGCAAGGCCCTGTGTGCGGTGGATGCCGCACTGCTGAAGGAGCAGGCCGCAGAGCTGGGTGCCGCATGGCAAACGGCGTGCGGGTGGTGTTTGGCAGCAAGGATGCTGTGGAAGCCGCAAAAGACCTGTTTGATACGGTAGAGACCCTGTAAGCAAAGAGCCTTCCATCCCGCCCGGGACATGCTCTGACAGGATAAAAGTGCCTGATGATACGAAAAATGTCATCGGGCACTTTTACTTTTGTAAAGAAACGGAAAAATTTAAAAAGCAGGGTTGACGCGGCAAAAAAGCAGTGGTAAAGTAATGGGCGGAAAAGGCAAAAAAGTGTCTTTTTACAACAGGAAAACGAGGTGGTTGTCATGGAACCTGCTGGCAGTAGCAGCAGTCTTTCTCCCCGATTATTTTATATGATGGCAGCCGCCGTTTCTGCTTTGTGCAGACCCTGCTGTGTGTGAATGCACACGGTGCGTGTTTGTGTTCCCTGAAAAGAAGAAACGAGAGCTGCCACTGAAAAGGAGGCAGCTTTTTTATGTCTGAAATCTCGATCGATACCCTCAAGACCATGCTGGCAAATCTGGACGATGCCAAGAAATACCAGAGCCTGCGGGATGTGATGGAAACTCTGCCCGCGCCCGACCTTGCGGCGGTATTTGAGGATCTGCCTGCAGAAAAGCTCCCGGTGCTGTTCCGTCTGTGCCCGAAGGATCTGGCCGCAGATGTGTTCACCGAACTGACCCCTGAGACCCAGCAGAAGCTGATCGACGGCCTGACCGATACCGAGCTGAAGGCTGTTGTGGACGAACTGTTCGTGGACGATGCCACCGACCTTGTGGAGGAAATGCCTGCCAACGTGGTCAAGCGCATTCTGGGTCAGGCCGACCCCACCACCCGCCGCATGATCAACGAGCTGCTCAAGTACCCGGAGGACTCGGCCGGCGGCGTGATGACCACCGAGCTGATGGAGCTGCGGCCGGACATGACCGTGGCACAGGCCATGGAGGCCATCCGCAGGAATGGCTTTGACAAGGAGACCATCAACAACTGCTATGTGACCGATGACAGCCGCAGGCTGATCGGCGTGGTGTCCCTGCGGCGCTGGTGCTGGCAAAGAACACAGAAGAGCCTATCAAGGACCTGATGGATTCCAATGTGGTCAGCGTGAGCACCACCACCGATCAGGAGGATGTTTCCAACCTGTTCGAGAAATACGGCTTTCTGGCTATTCCGGTGGTGGACGCCGAGAACCGGTTGGTGGGCATCGTGACCATTGACGATGCTATCAGCATCCTGCAGGACGAGGCCAGCGAAGATATTGCAAAGATGAACGCAATCGGCCCCTCCGACAAGCCCTACTTCAAGCAGAGCATGTGGGATCTGTATAAGAGCCGTGCGCCGTGGCTGCTGTTCCTGATGATCAGTGCCACCTTCTCCAGTCTGGTCATTCGCGGATACGAGGATGCACTGGCCGCTGTGACCGTGCTGACTGCATACATCCCCATGCTGACCGACGCAGGCGGCAACGCGGGCAGCCAGAGCACCTCCACCATCATCCGCGGCATGGCGGTGGGCGATATCCAGCCCCACGATCTGCCCCGCATCCTGTGGCGCGAGAGCCGCGTGCCTTGCTGTGCGGCGGCACGCTGGCCGTATGCAACTTTGTAAAGCTGCTGGTGTTTGACCGCATCGCGGCTCCGGTGGCGCTGGTGGTGTGCCTGACTTTGATCTGCACCATCCTGCTCTCGCAGATCATCGGCGGCATTCTGCCGGTGGCGGCAGAAAAGCTGCATGTGGATCCGGCCGTGATGGCTTCACCCCTGATCACCACCATTGTGGATACCACCACGCTGCTGATCTACTTCAACATTGCAAAGATGCTGCTGCATCTGTAAAAGATACTCGGATCGGGATGCCCGGAGGCTCAGGAAAGCTTCCGGGCATTTTCTTTGCAAAAGGCGGGCGGCAGGAACCGGGAATGACAGGCGATTTTCAGAAAATTTCAGAAATGAAGCGAAAAAATGCGGAAGAACAGGGATGAACTATTCCTGAAAATATTTTTCAAGATATACAAGAAATAAAAAAGCTGCAAAAACCGGACGATGCAACATTTTGTAATCTTTTTGAGAGAAAAATGACATAATTTTTTTTGCTTTTGTAGGGAGGTTGCAAATGTATGAAAAATTGTGATGTTTCGAGAAAAGAAATTGGCGAGCCCAAAAAGCATTTGTTGAAATAGCACAAAAGAACTCCTTCAATCTTGTGAACTTGTTCTCTTGAACAGTGGGGTGCTGCAAGGGTATAATACGAACAGGAATTACAGGTGCATGCAAGATTGCTCCTGTGAAAATGCTGAGATACGAATTGAAGGAGAACATTATTATGAAAATGATTTCGCGTCGTGACTTCCTGAAGGCATCTGCTGTTGTTGGTGCAACTGCTGCTATGACCGCCTGCGGCGGCTCTTCCAGCACCTCTACTGCTGCTTCTTCTGTTGCTGCATCTTCTGCTGCTGCTTCCAGCGCTGCTGCAACCAACGGTTCCGCAAACATCGGCGTGTGCATCTATCAGTTTGCTGATAACTTCATGACCCTGTACCGCTCCGATCTGGAAGAGTACCTGAAGGATATGGGCTACTCCGTCACCATCATGGACGGCAAGAACGACCAGAACACCCAGACCGAGCAGATCAACACCTTCCTGCAGCAGGGCGTGGACGTGCTGGTCATCAACCCCGTGCAGACCACTTCCGCACAGACCATCGTTGATACCGTCAAGCCTCTGAGACTCCTATCGTCTTCATCAACCGTGAGCCCGACAAGAGCGTTCTGGACTCCTACGCAGACAAGTGCTGCTACGTTGGTGCTGACGCACGTCAGTCCGGTACTTATCAGGGCGAGCTGATCCTGGAGACCGAGACTCAGGGCGATATCAACGGCGACGGCAAGATCACCTACATTATGTGCAAGGGCGACCCCGAGAACATCGATGCTCAGTACCGCACCGAGTACTCCATCAAGGCCCTGACCGATGCAGGCAAGGAAGTTGAGTGCCTGTACGAGTACCTGGACAACTGGGATCAGACCACCGCTCAGCAGGACGTTGCAAACGCTCTGTCTCAGTACGGCGACAAGATCGAAGTTGTCTTCTGCAACAACGACGCAATGGCACTGGGCGCTCTGCAGTCCATCCAGCAGGCTAACCGCACCGTCGGCAAGGACATCTATCTGGTTGGTGTCGATGCACTGGCTGAGGCTGTTCAGGACGTTCTGGATGGCAACATGACCGGTACCGTTCTGAACGATGACGTGGGTCAGGCTACTGCAGCTGCTGAGGCTACCAAGCTGTACGTCGAAGGCTCCAAGGTCGAGCAGTACTACTGGGTCGACTATGTGAAGGTGACCAAGGACAACGCTTCCGAGTACGCGAAGTAAGACCAAAGTTTTCCTGAAACAATGCAAGGTGCGCAGTGGACCTTGACGGCTTGAGCAAAGCTATAAAGCGCGTGCGTGCGAGAAATATTCTCCGCGCACGCGCCTTGTTTTGAAAAAAGGTTTTTCTGCGGCCCGATGATAAACGACAAGGAGGCTCTGCGGAATGTCAGAATACCGTCTGGTAATGAAAGGCGTGGTCAAGACCTTCCCCGGCGTCAAAGCGCTGGATCACGCCCAGTTGGAGCTTCGCCCCGGTAAGGTCATGGCGCTGATGGGTGAAAACGGCGCCGGTAAGTCCACACTGATGAAATGCATGTTCGGCATTTACAAGATGGACGAGGGCGAAATTGAATACGAGGGCGAAAAAGTTACCATCACCACCCCTCTGGATGCACTGAACCGCGGCATTGCATGGTGCATCAGGAACTGCAGCCGATTCCGGCACGTACTGTGGCCGAGAACATCTGGCTGGGCCGCTACCCCACCAAAAAGTACGGCCCTGTTACGGTGGTGGATCACGCCAAAATGTACAAGGATACGGAGGAGCTGCTGAAAAAGCTGAAGCTGGAGATCAATCCCCGTGCAAAGCTTGGCTCTCTGAGCATCGCACAGATGCAGATGGTGGAAATTGCAAAGGCTGTTTCCGCAAACTGCAAGGTGCTGATCCTGGACGAACCCACTTCCTCACTGACCGCAAACGAAGTTGAGTCGCTGTTCCGCATCATGCGCGAGCTGAAGGCTTTGGGCGTGGCACTGGTCTATATCAGCCACAAGATGGACGAGATCAAGGTGATCGCGGACGAAGTCACCATCATGCGCGATGGCCAGTACATCGGTAAGTGGGACGTTGCCAACATGACCAAGGAAGAGATCATTGCAAAGATGGTCGGCCGTGAGCTGTCGAACCTGTATCCCCCGCTGGAGAACCATCCCTCGGACGAGGTGATGATGAAGGTGGAGGACTTCACCTCCATCCATCCGCGCTCCTTCCGCCACTGCAGCTTCGAGGTCAAAAAAGGCGAGATCCTGGGCGTGGCCGGTCTGGTGGGCGCACAGCGCACCGAGCTGATGGAAGGCATCTTCGGCCTGCGTGCCCATACCTCCGGTAAGGTGTGGATCAAGGGCGAAGAGGTGAACATCAAGCAGCCCCGCGATGCCATCCAGAAGAGCGTGGCTCTGCTGACCGAGGACCGCCGTGCCACCGGCATCATGGGTGTGCTGAGTGTTGCGGATAACATCTCCATTGCATCGCTGGATGCCCTGCGCAAGGGCCCCATCATGCTGGACAACAAGAAGATCCTGGATCTGGTGGCTACCAACAAGGAAAAGATGGCCATCAAGGTGCCCAGCCCCAAGACCCAGATCAAGAGCCTTTCCGGCGGCAACCAGCAGAAGGTGCTGATCGCCCGCTGGCTTGCCAACAACCCCGATGTGCTCATTCTGGACGAGCCTACCCGCGGCATCGACGTTGGTGCAAAGTATGAGATCTACTGCATCATTGCCGATCTGGCAAAGCAGGGCAAGAGCATTATCATGATTTCCTCCGAAATGAGCGAGATCATCGGTATGTCCAACCGTGTCATGGTCATGTGCGATGGCCGTATCACCGGCTTTATCGACGGTAAGGATGCCACGCAGGAGAACATCATGGCGCTGGCTACCCAGTTCGAGACCGCACCTGACGCAGCTGCGGCAAATCAGTAATTAAGGAGGCTGTCTATCGTGGAAGCTACCAAAAAATTGAATGGCAAGGCTGTGGGCAAGTGGCTCAGCAACAACGCCATTATTATGATGATGCTGGCCATCACTCTGATCGTTGGCATCATGCACCCCAACTTCTTCTCCGGCACCAACATGATCAACCTGTTCAAGAACGTGTCCATCCGCTACATCATCGCTCTGGGCATTTCCGGCTGTTTGATCACCACTGGTAACGACCTGTCCGCTGGCCGTCTGGCTGGTTTTGCCGCATGTCTGGCCTGCATTTTTGCGCAGACCGAAGGCGCTTCCGGCAAGTTCTACCCCAATATGCCCACCCTGTCCACCCCCGTGGTGTTCATTCTGGTCATTGCCATCTGCGCCATCGTGGGTCTGTGCAATGGTCTGGTGGTCAGCTACCTGAAGGTGCAGCCCTTTATTGCAACTCTGGGCATGCAGCAGGTAGTCTACGGTATCTGTCTGGTGTACACTGGCGGTACCCCCATCGGCTCTTTGAACAAAAACTTCACCTCTCTGGCCTCCAACACCATCATCGGTGTGCCCGTGCTGATCTGGATCGCTTTGGTGGTGGCTGCATGCTTCTGGTTCCTGTACAACAAGACCCGCCACGCAAGTACATGTACGCCATCGGCGGCAACGAAGCTGCTGCTGAGGTGGCCGGTGTCAACGTGCACGCTACCAAGATCCGCATCTACATTCTGGCCTCCTGCATGTTCGGTCTGGCAGGCTGCCTGCTGGCTGCAAAGTCCGGCGGCGCATCCGTCAACACTGCAATGGGCTATGAGCTGGATGCCATCGCAGCCTGCACCATCGGCGGTGTTTCCACCACCGGCGGCGTTGGTACTGTTCCCGGCGTTCTGGTCGGCGTTCTGGTCTTTGAGCTGATGAAGGTGGCTCTGCAGTTCATGAACGTGAACTCCTCCTACACCTACATCGTTCAGGGTCTTGTCATTATCGTGGCTGTGGCTATCGATATCCGCAAGTATCTGGCAAAGAAGTAAGAGCTTTTTCTGTGGGTCGTCTGCTTTTGGGCAGGCGGCCCGCTTTTTTTATCTGCATTTGTGTGGTATTATAATAAAAACACCATCAGGAGGTACGTTATGGCACAGGAAAAACAGACGCCCGAAGAGCGCGAGGCTGAGCTTGCCCGGCGGGAAGCTGCTCTTGCGGCCCGGGAAGCACAGCTTGCACAGGAGCAGGCAGAGTTGGCCGCGCAGAAGGTGGATTTTGAGGAAGGAAAAAAGAGCCTGCTCAACAACGGCGACAAAAACTTTGTGAATGCGAAAGAAAAGATGTACGATCATTTTCCGCTGACCGTGCACCAGATGGATATTATCATCGGAGTGCTGTTTGCACTGATCGCACTGTTCCTTGTGCTGGGGGTGACCCACACCAGCTTCTTCGGGCTGTTCGGCGGGTAAGAATATAGGTGATTGCATTTCATCCGCAATATGCGTATAATTTAGGATAAAAGCTCTGCCGCACTGCGGCGGCAGGAAGAGGAGTGGTGATCTTGAAAAAGAAATGGCTCGCGGCGGCACTGGCAGGCATTCTGCTGGCAGCTGCGGTTCTGAGCGGATGTGCATCGACAGAAAAGGCCAAACGGCTGCGCTTCGGTGTGGCTGGCGAGGGCGGTATCTACCGGGAGTTCGGTGAGCGGTTCGCAGCATTGGAAAATGAGACGGACAACGGGCAGGTGGAGCTGAAGCTACCGCCGGTTCCGCAGCGAACCTGCGTCTGCTGGCCGGCGAATACCTGCAGCTGGCCATTGCACAGGCAGACCTTGTGCAGGATGCCTATGATCAGACCGGCATCTTTGCCGACGAGGAGGAAAGCCGGGGCTTTGGTGCCGTGGCGGCGCTGTACACCGAGACCTGTCAGGTGGTGGTGCGGGCGGATTCCGACATCCAGTCCATTGAGGACCTGCATGGCAGGACGGTGAGCATTGGCGCGGAGGAATCCGGTTCGGAGCAGAACGCGCGGCAGATCTTATCTGCCTATGGTCTGAACGACAAGATGGTGAGCATGGTAAACCTGAACTATGAGGATGCCGCTGCCCAGCTGAAGGCGGGCAGGTGGATGCCATCTTTATGACAGTGGGCGCGCCAGCCCGGTGCTGACCGCTCTGGCAGGCGAGTGCGGCATCCGGCTGCTGAACGTGGACGGTGCGGCAGCACAGCGCCTGCAGAGCGCTTACAGCGCCTACAGCGGCGTTACGCTGCCGGCAGGCACTATCCCGGACAGACGGAGGAGGTGCAGACGGTGGGCGTGAAAGCCGTTCTGCTGGCCAGCAACGCGCTGCCTGCAAAGCAGGTGCAGCAGCTGACACAGCTTCTGTTCTCCAGCCGGGAAGGGCTGGAAGAGCAGCTGGGCATCCCGCTGGACCCGGAGGAAAACGCAGTAGAGGGCGTTGGCATCCCGTTTCATGCGGGTGCGGCCGCATATTATAAGGCGGCAGGAATTACGGTCGATGAAGCGGCTGGGAACTGAGGGAAAGTAGAGCAATGAAGATCGAATTGGATATGTATCAGACACTGGCCGTTGCTGTGCTGGTGCTGATGCTGGGCAAATTTTTGCGGGCAAGGGTGCAGGTGCTGGAACGTTTCTGCATTCCGGCTCCGGTCATTGGCGGCGTGCTGTTCGCCATTTTTACCTGTGTGTGCTATGTGACCGGCGTTGCCGAGTTTGCATTTGATGATATTCTAAAGGAAGTCTGCATGGTGATGTTTTTCACCTCGGTGGGCTTCCAGGCAAACCTCAAGGTGCTGAAAAGCGGTGGAAGAGCGATGATCGTGTTTCTGGGCGTGGTCATCGTGCTGATCGTCAGCCAGAACTTTGTAGCCGTGGGGCTGGCAAAGCTGCTGGGCGTGGATGCGCTGGTGGGCCTTTGCACCGGCTCCATCCCCATGGTGGGCGGTCACGGCACCGCCGGTGCCTTTGGCCCGGTGCTGGAGGACTTTGGCATTCAGGGGGCCACCACCCTGTGTACGGCAGCGGCCACCTATGGCCTGATCGCGGGCAGCATGATGGGCGGCCCCATCGGTAAGATGCTCATTGAGCGGCACAACCTGCTGGCCACGGTGGTACCGGAGGATGACAGCCTACTGGTGGAAGAAGAAATGAAGCACGAGCGCCACACCACCATGTACCGGCGGCAAGCTTCCAGTTGATCGTCGCCATGGGCATCGGCACGGTGCTGTCCAGACTTCTGAGCCTGACGGGCATGACCTTCCCCATCTATATCGGTGCCATGATCGCGGCGGCCATCATCCGCAATGTGGGTGAGTATGGCGGCGGCTACACCGTGTATATGGGCGAGATCAATGACATTGGCGGCATCTGCCTTTCGTTGTTCCTGGGTATGGCCATGATCACCCTGAAGCTGTGGCAGCTGGCAGAGCTGGCCCTGCTGCTGATCGTGCTGCTGGCTGGGCAGACCCTGTTCATGATCCTGTATGTGGTGCTGGTGGTGTTCAACATCATGGGCCGCGATTACGACGCGGCGGTGATCGTATCCGGCACCTGCGGCTTTGGCATGGGCGCAACGCCCAACGCTATGGCCAACATGCAGGCCATCTGCGATAAATATTCGCCCTCGGTCAAGGCGTATCTGCTGATCCCGCTGGTGGGCAGTCTGTTTGCGGACTTTCTGAACAGTCTGGTCATTACGGTGTTCATCAATTTTATCTGAAGCTGATCTTTACAGTTCGGGCGGGCTTCCGCACCGGGAAAGGAGACGTGCAATGTCGCTTTATCACCATCTGAAAACGTGGCTCGGAAAAAAGCGGGAGCATCCCCATGAGGAAGAAACCGTGGCCGTGCCGGAAATCCATACCGGCAAGGTGGCACATCATACGGATGCGGACGGCACTCCGGCGGCAGATAAGCCGATCCACTATGATAACGTGGCTATCCCGGAAGTGCATATCCACCCGCGGCGCAAATAACCCCGATTGCTAAAAAAAGAATAGTTCCACGCCGGACAGCCCGGAGCGAATGCGCAGGCTGTTCCGGATCACAGGAAGCAGAAAAGCTCCCGTCCATCATCAGGACGGGAGCTTTTTTGCTTGCGGTAAGATCAGCGGCTTAGAGGAACACGTACTTGAGGATGAACAGCACGGTCAGCACATACATCAGGGGGCTGATCTTCTTTTCCTTGGCCTTGCCGGTGACCAGATTGATCAGGGTCCAGGAGATGACGCCGATGGCGATGCCCTCGGAAATGCTGTAAGCGGTGGGCATGGCCAGAATGGTCAGGAAGGCGGGGATGCCCTCGCTGGGGTCATTGAAGTCGATCTTGACGGCGGAACCCATCATGTAGAAGCCCACGATGATCAGGCCGGAGCCGTTGCAAAGGACGGGATGGTGAGGAACAGCGGGCTGAAGATGGTGGCCAGCAGGAACAGGATGCCGGTGGTCATAGCGGTCAGACCGGTGCGGCCGCCCTCGGTGACGCCGGAAGCGCTCTCGACGAAGGTGGTGGTGGTGGAAGTGCCCAGCACAGCGCCTGCGCAGGTGGCGATGGAGTCGGCCATCAGTGCGCCCTTGATGTGGGGCAGCTTGCCGTCCTCGTCCAGCATGTCGGCCTTGGAGGCAACACCGATCAGGGTGCCCAGAGTATCGAACAGGTCAACGAACAGGAAGGAGAACATGACGGCGAAGAAGTTCAGGATGCCAACGCCGGAGAAATCGGTCTTGAATACCTGGCCGAAGGTCTTGCCCAGCGCGGAGAAGTCGAAGCTGACGAAGGCGGTGGGAATGACGGAGTACATGCCTGCGTCGGGGTTGGGAACATAGATGCCGGCGATCTCGCAGAGGATGCCCAGCACCCAGGTGATAAGAATGCCGTACAGGATGCCGCCCTTGACCTTTTTAACCAGCAGAACGGCGGTGATGACCACGCCGATCAGGCCAGAATGGCACCCACGCCTACGCTGGAGAAGGTCTCGCCCTTGAAGTGCTGGTAGGTGACGAGGGTGGAATCGCTGTTGACGATCAGCTTTGCGTTCTGCAGACCAACGAAAGCAACGAACAGGCCGATGCCCACGCTGACGGCGCTCTTCAGGGTCATGGGGGATGGCATTGAAGATGCCCTCACGGACATTGGTGAGGGGACAGCACGATGAAGATGATGCCCTCTACAAAGACGGCCATCAGGGCCAACTGCCAGCTGTAGCCCATGGTGAGAACGACCGTGTAGGAGAAGTAGGCGTTCAAGCCCATGCCGGGTGCCAGTGCAAACGGATAGTTGGCAAGCAGAGCCATAAGCGCAGTGCCAACAAAGGATGCCAGCGCGGTGGCGATCAGAACGGCTTCCGAATCCATGCCGGAAGCAGAAAGGATGTTGGGATTGACCGCAAGGATGTAAGCCATGGTCATGAAGGTGGTGATACCTGCCATGATCTCGGTCTTGACATCGGTGTGGTTCTCCTTCAGATGAAAGATGTTTTCTAACATGAGGAACCTCCTGATTCAGATAAAACATCCCGTCCGTGCGTGGGACGAGAAAGAACAGAACCTATTGTAACATTTTACAAAAGCATTTGTCCACAGAATAAACACACTTTTTTCATTTTCTGTCCAAAAATCGCAAATGAGTATGACTTTGAAGGTTTTCTGCGGGTCTGCCACAAATTTTGATGGAGAAAAAACACTGCTTTTGAAAAGATACGAAACAGCGATGAATTACAAGGGATAAAAATATACGAATCGGATTCTTGAATTTAAAATATACGCTATGGCCCTGTAAAAGTGCACACTGTTGGGAAAGCAGCACCAGTGGTATCCTTTTGCCATAGCCCAGCACACCAGGGCGGAAAGGAGCTGATACCCAACACCATGGGGCAGACAAAACAGGCCAGAGGCTGGCCAGCCTGAGCCGAGCCACGGACACCCTGAGCACCCTGCTGGCACAGCAGGTGCGGGAACTGAATGCCCGGCAGAAGGCGGCAAAAAAAGGAAGGCGCATCGGGAGCAGGCACCATGAAAGACCTCAAGGAGGCCACGGCGGTGCTCAAGGATCTGGCCGGTGTAGCCAAGACCCTGAACGATCAGGGGGCACAGGCAGAAGGAGCGGAGTGCGGCGTGGTGCTGCTGCCGACGGTGGAGGAAGAACCATGAGCATTGTACAAGCAAGAGTGCCGGTGGTCTGGCGGCCCCAGCCGCGGCAGGCCGAATTTATGAGCCGCCCGGAACCGGAAGCGCTGTACGGCGGTGCGGCAGGCGGCGGCAAGAGCGACGCGCTGGTGATCGAAGCGCTGCGGCAGGTGCACATTCCGCACTACCGGGCGCTGATCCTGCGCAAGACCTACCCGCAGCTTTCCGATCTGGTGGACAAGAGCCAGGTGTACTACCACAGGGCGTTCCCGCAGGCACAGTACAACGCCACGGCCCATGTGTGGAACTTCCCCAGCGGGGCAAAAATTTACTTTGGCTCCATGCAGTACACCAAGGACCGTACCAATTATCAGGGCAAGGCCTTCGATTTTATCGGCTTTGACGAACTGACCCACTTTGAATGGGAAGAGTACAGCTACATGATGAGCCGCAACCGTCCCACCGGCCCGGCACCCGGGTGTACATGCGGGCCACCACCAATCCCGGCGGCATCGGCCACGGTGGGTGAAGGCACGGTTCATCACGCCCGCACCGCCCGGCACGCCTATCACCGAAGAATATACGGTAAAGCTGCCGGACGGCACCGAACAGAAGCTGCAGCGGGCGCGGGTGTTCATCCCTTCCAGCATTTTTGATAACCCCGCCCTGCTGGCAAACGACCCCGGCTACCTTGCAAGCCTTGCCAGTATGCCGGAAGCGGAAAAGCAGGCGCTGCTCTACGGCAGCTGGGACAGCTTTTCCGGGCAGGTGTTTACCGAATGGCGCAACGACCCGGCCCACTACGAAGACCAGCGCTGGACCCATGTGATCGCACCGTTCACCATCGAAGCACTGGCAGATCTACCGCGGGTTCGATTTTGGCTTTTCCAAGCCGTTCTCGGTGGGGTGGTACGCAGCGGACGAGGAGGGGCGGCTGTACCGCATCAAGGAGCTGTACGGATGCACCGGCAGGCCGAACGAGGGCCTGCGCATCGACCCGGTGGAACAGGCCCGGCGCATCCGGGAGGCAGACAGAACGACCCGCTTTTGCGCGGCAGGGTGATCCACGGCATTGCCGATCCGGCCATCTTTGATGAGAGCCGCGGCGAGAGCATTGCCGCTATGATGGAGCGCAGCCCGAACTTCCTGCGCTGGTCCCCCGGCGACAACACCCGGCTTGCGGGCAAGATGCAGTTCCACTACCGGCTGAATTTTGATGCGGACGGCAGGCCGATGTTTCAGGTGTTCAATACCTGCAAGCACTTTATCCGCACGATCCCGAACCTTGTGTACGACGAAAGCAACGTGGAGGACATCGACACCCGGCAGGAGGATCACATTTACGACGAGTGCCGCTATGTGCTGATGGAGAACCCTATCAGCCCGCCGGTGCGCTGTGCTGCGCCGCCCATGCCCGACGACCCGCTGAACCTGCACAAGCGGGCAAGATTTTACAGAATTTAAAGGAGAAACGCAATGGACGATTACGAGAACGAAGCTTTGCCCGTGGGTGAAGCACAGGTGGCCGAGGCCATGCAGACCTTGCAGCGGTACAAGGCGGGCAAGGCTGCGCTGGACAAGCGCATTGTGGATAACGAGCTGTGGTTCCGCATGGGCCACTGGAAGAACTACCAGAACCCCATGATGCCCGGCAAGGCCCAGCCTTCCAGCGGGTGGCTGTTCAACAGCATTGCCAACAAGCACGCCGATGCCATGGACAACTACCCGGAACCGAACGTGCTGCCCCGAGAGGCAGATGACGAGGACACCGCACGGGCACTTTCCAGCGTTTTGCCGGTGGTGCTGGAACAGGCCGACTACGAGCAGGTGTACAGCGACTGCTGGTGGCGCAAGCTCAAACAGGGCACCGGCGTGACCGGTATCTTCTGGGACCCTGCAATGCGCGGCGGCATTGGCGACATTGCGGTGCGCAGCGTGAACCTGCTGATGCTCTACTGGGAGCCGGGCGTGGCGGATATTCAGGCATCGCCGGACTTTTTCAGCCTGAGCCTTGAGGACACGGCCCGGCTGTGCGCGCAGTACCCGCAGCTGGCAGGACACACCGCCAGCGTGCTGGACGTGCCCCGGTACATCCACGATGAAGGCAGGACACCAGCTCCAAGAGCGTGGTGGTGGACTGGTACTACAAACGCCCGGATGAAACGGGGCGCATGGTGCTGCACTACTGCAAGTTCTGCAACGGCGTGGTGCTGTACGCCAGCCAGAACGACCCGGCGCTGGCAGAAAGCGGCCTGTACGACCACGGGCAGTACCCCTTTGTATTTGACCCACTGTTCGTGGAGGAGGACAGCCCGGCGGGCTTTGGCTACATCGATGTGATGAAGGACTGCCAGACGGCCATTGACAAGATGAACCATGCCATGGACGAGAACGTGCTGCTGAGTGCAAAGCAGCGGTATGTGCTCAGCGACACGGCAGGGGTCAACGAGGAAGAGCTGGCCGATTTCAGCCGGGACATCGTGCATGTGGTGGGACGGCTCAACGACGACAGTTTTCGTCCGCTGCAGACGGCGGGCCTGCAGGGCAACAGCCTGAGTTACCGCCAGAGCCGCATTGAAGAGCTGAAGGAGATCAGCGGCAACCGGGACATGACGCAGGGCGGCACTGCCGGAGGCGTGACCGCAGCCAGCGCCATTGCGGCCTTGCAGGAGGCAGGCAGCAAACTCAGCCGCGATATGCTCAAGAGCGCCTACCGTGCTTTTGCAAAGCAGTGCTATCTCATCATCGAGCTGATGCGCCAGTTCTACGACGAGCAGCGGGTATTCCGCATCGTGGGCGAAAGCGGCGAGAGCCGGTTCGTGCCCTTCTCGGCGCAGGCGCTGCGGGCGGTGCCCGGCGGCAGCGTGGGCGGCGTGGAACTGGGCAGCCGGGAGCCGATCTTTGACATTGTGGTGAGCGCCGCCAAGAAGAGCACCTTCAGCCGCCTTTCCCAGAACGAGACGGCCAAGGAGTGCTATCAGCTGGGCTTTTTCAAGCCGGAAAATGCCGATGCCGCCCTTGCGGCACTGGAAATGATGGACTTTGAAGGCATTGAGAAGGTGCGCCAGAGGGTGCGGCAGAACGGCACCCTTGCCCAGCAGCTGGCTAGGATGCAGCAGCAGATGGCACAGATGGCGGCGGTGATCGCCCAGCAGGGCACCGGGCCTGACGAACCGGCCCGCAGTGCAGGCGGTGCGTCTGCGCAGAAGGACGGGCAGGCGGTAAAGCTGGCGGGCTTGGCAATGCCCTGCCGGTGGCCGCCGCTGCACGTGCCATGGACATCCATTAAAAAGGAGGTGAATTTTATGATGAAAGTTTGTTACAGCGAGATGGATACCCCCGCCGGGCTGAGCTGCCGGCTGGAAGCTGCCGGTCATGCGGGCTATGCGCCTGCCGGGCAGGACATCGTTTGTGCAGGAGCCAGCACCGTGATGCAGGGCCTTGTGTACCTGCTGGCCGGGGAAGAGAACGCCTACAGCGAAGTCTTTGATGAGCCGGACGGCCCGCGTCTGGCAGTGAGCGTGGATGCGCCCTGCGAAGAATGGGTGCGCGGTGCCTTTGAGCTGGCCAAAGCCTGCTTTGTGCTGCTGGCCGAACGCTACCCGGAGAATGTCCGCTTTGCAGATGTGAGCCGCAGAGGAAAGGAGAGCATGATGGATCTGCAGCTGTTTGCAGCGGAGGCGACCGCCGCCTGCGGCGGAAACAGGGAGCCGAGGCTGGGGCAGCGGCCAGCAGAACACGAGTGCCGCTCAAGGCACGAAGTGGACGCTGGGAGCCGCAACCCGTGGGGATCCTTTATGCTACAGCTCTTTGCAGAGGGAGAAGCCGCTCCCCCTGCCCTGAGCGAAGCGCAGACCCGGCAGGCAATGGCCTCCGGCACCATGAAGCCGGACGAAACAAAAGAAGCGCCCGCTGCGCCGCAGGACTCGGAAGAGAAAACCGTAGAGCTGCAGCCGGAAAAGCCCCGGCAGGAACTGCCTGTGCAGCGCCCGGAACTGCCGCCGCTGTCCAGCTTTGCCCGCAGCACACAGGCTGCTGTGCACAGCCTGCATGCCCGCTGGGCGGCAGAGGAAGCGGCCATGCGCCGCAGCCAGCCGGATTTTGATCTGCAGAACGAGCTGCGCAGCCCGGAGATGCGCCGCCTGATGCAGCTGCCCGGCATGAGGGTGCGGGATGCGTACCGTCTGGCCCACTACGACGAAAACCTGCGCACTGCAGCGCAGGCTGTGGAGCAGGGCGTGGTGGAACGCATTCAGCAGCGGGCCGCACGGCCCACCGAAAACGGCATCCGGCCCGGCGGCGCGGCTACCGTCCGCCCGGATGTAGCCAGCATGACCCGCGCCCAGCGAGAAGCACTGGAACGCCGTGTGCTCCACGGAGCACAGATCGAATTGTGACTATTTTACAAGAGAAAGGAATATGAGCATGAACAAGAATTTCAACATCCAGCTGTTTGCGGAAAACCTGAACACCACCGCTACCATGTCGAAAGAGATGAAGACCTTCTACGAGAAGCGTCTCATCGATCAGGCAGAGCCGCGTCTGGTGCACGACCAGTTTGCGGACTACTACCCTGTGCCCCAGAACGGCGGCAAGACCATTGAGTTCCGCAAGTACGACAGCCTGCCCAAGGCATCCACTCCGCTGACCGAGGGCGTGACCCCGAACGGTCAGGCACTGAATGTGACCACCATCACCAGCGATCTGCACCAGTACGGCGGCTGGACTCCGCTGACCGACGTGCTGCAGATGACCGCCATTGACAACAATGTGGTGCAGGCCACCCGTGTGCTGGCAAGTCAGGCAGGCCGCACCATGGACAGCATTACCCGCGATGTGCTGGCGGGCGGCACCAATGTGATCTATGCGCCCAAGCTGGCCGCAGACGGCACCGAGACTGCCGTTGCCAGCCGCAAGGCACTGGACAAGACCTGCACCCTGACCCCGAAGCTGTTCTTTCAGGCAGCAGCACAGCTGGGCGCGATGAACGCCGACCCCATCGGCGACAGCTACATTGCCATCATTCACCCCTACGCTGCCTACGACCTGAAGACCAGCAAGGAGTTCATTGAGGTGCACAAGTACGCCGACCCGGACACCATGTTCCGCGGCGAGATTGGCAAGCTGGGCAACATCCGCTTCATCGAGACCAGCGAGGCCAAGATCTGGAAGGATTCCACCTGCCCGGACGGTCTGGCTGTGTTCGGCACGCTGGTGCTGGGTGCCCACGCCTACGGTGTGACCGAGCTGGAAGGCGGCGGTCTGGAGCACATCGTCAAGCAGCTGGGCTACGGCGACGACCCGCTGAACCAGCGCGCTTCCGTGGGCTGGAAGGGCATGCGTGCGGCAGAGCGTCTGGTGGAGCAGTACATGGTGCGCATTGAAAGTGCGTCCAGCTATTCCGCCACCGCTGCTGCAAACTGAGGAGGCGTGAGCCATGGCTGAAAAGAAAAATGTGCGCATCCGGCTGTTCAAGGATAACAGCCGCTACAAGGGCGATCTGTTCGTCAGCGTGAACGGTGTGAACTATAAGATCCGCCGCGGCGTGGAGGTGGAAGTGCCGCCCGAAGTGGCCGAGGTGCTGGAGCACAGCCAGATGCAGGATGAGCTGACCGCCGCCCGCATTGCGGCGGCAGAGAACGCCGCCCAGTAAACCCGAAACAGACAAAAAGCCCGGCTGGGGAGCCTGCCCGGCCGGGCCTTTATAAAAAGGAGAGTGAGCATATGACCGTAGGACAGGCGCTGGAACGCGCCGAAGAGCTGCGCCCGGGCAGCCGCATTGCGTTGGCCACCCGGCAGGCGTGGCTGAAAGAAGCAGACGCGATGCTGCGGGAACGCTTTTTTAAAAACAGCATCACAGATGCATACGACGATGTGGGCGCAGACCTTGCATGGGACGACAGCCTGCAGGACGACGATGTGCTGCTGCGCCGGCACCTTTTGATGCGCTGTATCCGCATTATCTGTGTGCCATGACCGATGCGGCCTTGGTGAGACCGACCGCTACGTCGGGGAGCAGGCCCAGTACAACAGTCTGCTGGCAGATCTGGCGGCGTGGCTGCGGCGCAGCTACCCGACCCTGACGGGTGCCCAGTGGCGCTGGTAAGGAGGTGAGAGCATGGTTCTGGCAAACAGAGCGAAGCTGCAGAACAGCCGCAGTCTTGTGCGGGTATTCGGCGGCTGAACGAGACCTATGCCTGCTCAGAAGCAGAGTACAGCGCGGGCGTGAATTTTTCTGCCCGGGATTTCCCGGCGCTGAGCACCCGCAAGCCGCGCCGCAAGCTGAGGGAGTTGACCGGCTGAACGGTATGTATCACCTGAACGGGCTGCTGACCGTCTGCGGGAAGGATCTGATCTACACGCCGGATGCCGACGGCGCGAACCCGGTGACCTGCACCGAGGCAGTGACCGACGGCAAAAAAGGCACTGGTGGGCATTGGTACAAAAATCCTGATCTTCCCGGACAAGGTAGCCTTTGATACAGCGGACGGA
>ENA-OPZM01000192-OPZM01000192.1-human-gut-metagenome-genome-assembly--contig:-NODE-192-length-26631-cov-1.569876_pt1 | contig 26631 bp, 35 predicted proteins | sample MGYA00242478_ERZ504493 | MGnify/ENA primary metagenome ERZ504493 (study PRJEB26092, sample SAMD00036227) | human gut metagenome | host: Homo sapiens | study: EMG produced TPA metagenomics assembly of... | reverse complement strand
AATCCGATATAGTTGGATGCACGGCATCCTCCGCCGGTCTGGCTGATAATGACAGCAATCTTATCAGTGTCGTATTTGCCGGATAGAATAGCTCCATGATCTGTCCGACTACCATCAGAGACGGATAGCAGGCGTCATTGTTAACATATTTCAAGCGACATCCACAGCCTTCTTATTGTCGTTTGGCAGTACCTCGATATGATAGCCGGACGCATTGAAGGCAGGCTCCAGAAGCTCAAAGTGGATCGGTGACATCTGTGGGCAGAGGATGGTGTATTTTTTCCGCATCTCTTTCGTGAATACCACTTTCTCAATAGCGGAAGAGTGGAGCGTACGCTTTTCGTTTCTCTTTTCTCTTACGCGGATCGCCGCAAGAAGAGAACGTACACGGATCCTTGCCGCACCTAAGTTGTTGACCTCGTCAATTTTTAGAGAGGTATAAATTTTATCTGAGCCATTCAGGATATCAGCCACCTGATCCGTCGTAACAGCATCCAGACCGCAGCCAAAGGAATTCAGCTGGATCAGATCCAGATTTTCTGTTGTCTTGACGTAGTTAGCTGCTGCGTACAGACGGGAGTGGTACATCCACTGGTCCATAACATTTAATGGCCGTTCCACTGGATTTAAGTGGGAGACAGAATCTTCTGTCAGTACGGCGATATTATAGGAATTGATCAGCTTCGGCAGTCCGTGATTGACTTCCGGGTCAATGTGATAAGGACGTCCAGCCAGGACAATTCCCCGGTTGCCTGTTTCATTTAAGAACTTGATGGTTTCCTCGCCCTTCTTCCGCATATCCTCGCGGCAGGCGGCAAGCTCGTTCCATGCAGCGTGAACGGCAGATTTGATCTCTTCTGCAGGGATGGAGAATTTCTCTGACAGTTCATCGACCAGCCGGTAAGAGATCGTCTCTTCGCTCTGGAAAGAGAGAAATGGGTGGATAAAGTCCACGTCTCCGTTTACAATTGCGTCAATATTATTCTTGATATTCTCCGGATAGGAGGTTACGATCGGGCAGTTGTAGTGGTTATTGGCATCCTGGAACTCGTTGCGCTCATAAGGGATGCTGGGATAGAAAATGTGTTTCACGCCCTGATTGATCAGCCACTGTACATGCCCATGCGCCAGCTTCGCCGGGTAACACTCGGATTCGCTGGGGATGGATTCGATACCCAGCTCATAAATCTTTCTGGTAGAAGCAGGGGAGAGCACGACTCTGAACTTCAGCGTGTGGAAAAAGGTAAACCAGAACGGATAGTTCTCATACATATTCAGCACACGCGGAATACCAATGACACATCTTTTTGCTTCTTCTTCAGAAAGCGGTTCATAATCAAAATATCGTTTCAGTTTATATTCAAACAGGTTCGGAAGCCGGTTGGAAGATTTCTCTTTTCCAAGGCCCCGCTCACAGCGGTTTCCGGTGATAAACTTCCGGCCGCCGCTGAAATGATTGATGGTCAGACGACAGTTGTTGGTACAGCCCTTACACTTGGTCATAGTAGTGGAATACTCCAGTGCCTCGATCTGGTCGATGGAAAGCATGGTCGTACCTTCACAGTCTACATAACGCTCTCTTGCAATGAGGGCAGCGCCAAAGGCTCCCATGATTCCGGCGATATCCGGACGAACTACCTGGCAGTTTGCAATCTTTTCCAGACTTCTTAAAACGGCGTTATTATAAAATGTTCCGCCCTGGACTACGATATGTTTTCCAAGCTCGGAAGCATCCGATACCTTGATGACCTTGAACAGGGCATTTTTAATAACGGAATAAGCAAGACCGGCGGAAATATCCGCGACAGACGCTCCTTCCTTCTGTGCCTGCTTTACCTTTGAATTCATAAATACGGTACAGCGGGTTCCAAGATCAATAGGATGGTTGGCAAACAAAGCCTCGTGGGCAAAGTCCTCCACCGTATAATTCAGTGATTTTGCAAAGGTCTCGATAAAGGAACCGCAGCCGGAAGAGCAGGCCTCGTTGAGCTGAACACTGTCTACCGTCTGGTTCTTGATTTAATGCACTTCATATCCTGGCCGCCGATATCCAGGATGCAGTCTACATCAGGTTCAAAAAAGGATGCGGCATAGTAGTGGGATACTGTCTCTACCTCTCCTTCATCCAGCAGCAGCGCCGCCTTAATGAGCGCCTCTCCATATCCGGTAGAACAGGAGTGTACGATTTCCACATCCTCCGGCAGTTTGCTGTAGATGTCTTTGATCGCATGGATCGTAGTTCCAAGAGGATCGCCATCATTATTGTGATAAAAAGAATAGAGAAGGGTACCGTCTTCTCCTACGAGAGCGGCTTTTGTGGTGGTGGATCCTGCATCGATTCCCAGGAAGGCCTTCCCCTTATAAGTGTCTAAATCCTTTACCGGCACCTGATGTTTTGCATGGCGATCTTTAAATTCCTGATATTCTGCTTCGGTGGAAAATAAAGGTTCCATACGGTCCACTTCAAATTCCATCTTTACCTTGCTTTCCAGTCTTGTCTGAAGCTCCTGAAGAGAGATAACCATATCCTTTTTTGAGTTCATGGCAGAGCCGATGGCCGCAAACAGATGGGAATGATTTGGAGCGATGGTATGTTCATCATCCAGCTTTAATGTGCGGACAAACGCCTCTCTTAATTCAGAAAGGAAATGAAGGGGGCCTCCGAGGAAAGCAACGTGTCCCCGGATCGGTTTTCCGCAGGCCAGACCGCTGATGGTCTGATTAACGACTGACCTGGAAATGGATGCAGCCAGGTCTTCCTTGGAACGCCGTCATTGATCAGCGGCTGGATATCCGATTTGGACAATACACCGCATCTGGCAGCAATAGAATACAATGCATTATAATGCTTTGCATACTCGTTCAGCCCGGAGCATCTGTCTGCAGAAGAGAAGCCATCTGGTCAATAAAAGAACCGGTTCCGCCGGCACACACACCATTCATACGCTGTTCTACATTTCCGCCTTCAAAATAAATAATCTTGGCATCCTCACCGCCAAGCTCGATCGCTACATCCGTCTGGGGCGCATAGTCCTGCAGAGCGGTGGAAACGGCGATTACTTCCTGGACAAAGGGAATCCCTAAGTTTTTTGCGAGTGTCAGTCCGCCGGAGCCGGTAATAACCGGTGATGCGTAAATGGCGCCAAGCTTATAAACAGCTCTCCCAAGGAGATCAGAGAGAGTTTCCTGAATATTTGCAAAATGTCTTTCATAGTCCGAGAACAGAACCTCTCCGTCCTCGGACAGAATGGCAATTTTTACCGTGGTCGACCCAATGTCGATACCCAACGTATACTGCGTTTTCTGATTCATAACTATGTAACTCCTCATATAACAATCTATGTGTTTCTTCTTATTAAATGCGTTTACTATGAAACAACTTGTAACATTATACGACATTATGTTAAAAATGACAATTAAAAATTGTAATGTAAATATAAAAAACCTGTTAAACTTTATTGGCAGAATTGACAAACAAGTGCTAAAAAGGTAGAATGTCTACATGTATGAGAACTGGTAAAATAAGGAGTAATAAGGAGTAAATATATATGAGCCATTGGTTAGACAAACTGGAGCAGGAAGATCGGCAGATATGCAATCCCGAATCTGATGAATTACCTGATTGTGCTTTACGTGATCGGATTTGCAGTATTTACGGTTAATCCGCTTTTTTTATGTGCGGTATCTGAGTCTGGATCCTGCCATGATCCTGCAGGGACAGGTGTGGAGGATCATCACCTTTGTTATGGTACCTCCGTCTACAAACCTGATTCTTTGTGTCATACTTCTATATGTTTATTATATGCTTGGCAGACAGATGGAAGGGATCCTCGGAACGTTCCGGTTTAACGTATTTATTTTTCAGGGGATTATTCTTCATGTTCTGGGAAGTCTCCTGGTATATGTGGCAACCCGCGGCTCCTATCGGCTCGGACCGGATACACAGTACCTGATCCTGTCCATGTTTTTCCTGTTTGCATTTATGTTTCAGGATGCACAGTTCTTGCTTTATTTTGCTATTCCCATTAAGGGGAAATGGATGGCTATTATTGATGCCTTTTATTTCGCCTATGCGATTGTTCAGGGATTCCTGCCGAACGGTTCTTATGCGATCACATTGGGAGCATTCGTTTCTCTTTTGAATGTATGGCTGTTTTTTCCTGAGCAACAGAGGAAGCAATCCTTATTCCCGTAAGGAAAGAAAGCGAAAAAAGGAATATCAGAAAAAGATGCATCATGCGCAGCGTCCGCTGCATTATTATGAAAACGGCGCAAGACATAAATGTGCGGTCTGCGGACGCACGGAGCTTGACAATCCGAGCCTGGAGTTCCGCTATTGCTCAAAATGCAATGGCAACTATGAGTACTGCAGGATCATTTGTTTACGCACACACATGTGAAATAGAGGAGGACAACTATGAAAAAAACAAAGATTATCTGTACTATGGGTCCGGCAGTCAAAGACGAGGAAACCTTAAGAGGGCTGATCCGCGGCGGCATGGATGTGGCGAGATTTAATTTTTCGCACGGAACACATGAAGAACAAAAAGGACGTATGGATCTGCTCAAAAAGATCCGTGCAGAAGAGAAGTTCCGGTAGCGATTCTTCTGGATACAAAAGGACCGAAAATTCGTACGGGAACTCTGAAAGACGGAAAGAAAATCATTTTAAAGGAAGGGCAGACATTTGTCCTGACTTCTGAGGAAATTGAAGGAGACGAAAAGAAAGTTTCCATTACTTATGACGGACTGGCAGATGACGTACAGGCCGGCAGCCGGATTCTGATTGATGACGGCTGATTGAACTGCAGGTAAAAAACAAGAGTGGGAACGAGATTGTATGTACTGTGATCAACGGCGGCGAACTGGGTGAAAGAAAAGGGGTCAATGTTCAATGTGCCGGTGCGTCTCCCCGCGATTACAGAGAAGGATAAAGAAGACATCAGGTTTGGTGTGGAGCAGAAGATTGATTTCATCGCAGCCTCCTTTGTACGCAATGCTGAATGTATCCTGGAGATCAAAGCTTATCTTAAGGAACTCCACGCACCGTATATTCCGATTATCGCAAAGATTGAAAATGCGGAAGGAATTCAGAATATTGACGAAATTATCCGCTGTGCAGACGGAATCATGATCGCAAGAGGTGATCTTGGTGTGGAGATCCCGCCGGAAAACGTACCATACTTACAGAAGCTGATTATCCAGAAATGTAATGATAATTACCGGCCGGTCATTACGGCTACCCAGATGCTGGACTCTATGATCCGCAATCCCCCGTCCTACCAGGCGGAGGTAACAGATGTAGCCAATGCCGTTTATGATGGAACAGATGCAGTAATGCTTTCCGGGGAAACGGCTTCCGGAAAATATCCGCTGGAAGCGCTTCAGATGATGGTGCATATCGTAGAAAATACAGAGGAGCACCTGGATTACGATCTGATCATGCGCAAGGCTGAAGAACAGCGGATGAAGAGTACTTCCAGTGCACTGAGCCATGCGACGGTAACCACGGCCAATAATCTGGGGGCCAAGTGTATTATCGCGCCGACGGCTTCCGGGGCTACGGCCAGAGTCGTGTCAAAGTTTAAGCCAAGAACAGAAATCATCGGTGTTACTCCGAACGAGGAGGTGATGCGCCGCATGCAGATCTACTGGGGCGTAAGGCCGCTGAAGTCTATTGAGTTTACGACGACGGAAGATGTATGCAGTGGTGCGATCGATCTGGTAGTGGCAAAACAGATCGTGGAGACCGGGGATGTTGTAGTATTGACAGCAGGTATCCCCTCGCCGCATTTTTCAGGACAAAAAGAGGGCGTCAGCAATATCATGCGGATCGCTGTGATACAATAATCAGAAATTACTGCGGGATGTCAGAGCATACATAAAGCTCTTTCATCTCGTATTTTCTTATTGGATGTTTTTTCTCAGGGAAAAAGATTGACAGAAAGAGTGACATGCTTTATAGTGTTCCTATAGAGAACCACTAAGAAGGTGCAGATGATGGAAAAGGTTACATTTACAGAACGTTTGATGGAATTTGGATTAACAAGGCAGGAGGCTACTATTTATCAGTGCCTGCTGGGCGAAGGAAAGATGACGGGCTATGAGGTGGCGAAGCAGACGGGCATTTCCAGGTCCAATGCCTATAATTCCCTTGCCAGCATGACGGAAAAAGCGCCGCCTATCTGGTTGAGGAAGGAAATACGAGGAAATATGTGCCGGTACCTGTAGAAGAATTCTGCAAAACCGGATCCGGCGTATGGAGGAGGCAAGGCAGTGGCTTAAGATCCATGTTCCCAGTGAAAAGACGCATGTGGAAGGCTACATTACGATTGAAGGCGCAGGAATATCCTGGATAAAATGCGCAATTTGCTGGATAAAGTGGAACAGAGGGTATATATCAGCTGTACCAGAAATTATCTGCTGCTGCTGGTCCGGGAGTTGGAGGAACTAAAAAGAGCCGGTAAAAAGGTCGTGATCGTCACGGATCAGCCGGTGACCTTCAGCGGCGCCAAAGTTTATGTGGGCAAAAGCAGAGGCATGCAGATCGGCGTGATCGCGGATTCCAGGTATGTATTGACCGGAGAATATGGAGAGGGCAGTATGAATACCTGTCTGTATTCCGGACAGAAAAAATTTTGTTGAGCTGTATAAAACAGCGCTTGGAAATGAAATCAAACTACTAACAATACAAGAGGAGAAAAATAAGGCATGAAAAAAGAAACATTTGTGACAAAAGAGCAGTTAGAGAGGATTGTACAGGATTATCCGACTCCTTTCCATCTCTATGACGAGAAAGGGATCCGAAGGAACATGAAGGCTTTAAGAGACGCATTTTCCTGGAATCCTGGATTCAGAGAGTATTTTGCGGTAAAGGCAACGCCTAACCCGTTTCTGATCAATATTTTAAGAGAATATGGCTGTGGCTGCGACTGCTACTTCCAGAGCCGAACTGATGCTTTCTGATGCGATTGGAGCCAGGGGAGAAGAAATTATGTTTTCTTCTAATGACACACCGGCAGAAGAATTTGTATATGCAGACAAATTGGATGCGGTCATCAATCTGGACGATTTTACTCATATTGACTATCTGGAAAAGGCTATTGGACATATTCCGGAGACTATCAGCTGCCGCTACAATCCGGGCGGGCTTTTCAAGATCAGCAATGACATTATGGACAATCCGGGGGATGCAAAATATGGCATGACCACGGAGCAGCTTTTTGAAGCATTCAGGATCCTGAAAGGAAAGGGTGCAAAGGAATTTGGAATCCATGCATTTCTGGCCAGCAATACGGTGACAAATGAATATTATCCCATGCTGGCGAAGATCCTCTTTGAAGTGGCGGTAAAGCTTCAGAAGGAAACCGGTGTACATATTAAATTTATTAATCTTTCCGGCGGAATCGGAATCCCGTATACACCGGACCAGGAGCCAATGATATCCGGGCGATCGGGGACGGCGTGCGCAGGGTCTATGAAGAAGTGCTGGTTCCTGCAGGAATGGGAGATGTGGCAATCTACACGGAGCTTGGTCGTTTTATGATGGGGCCGTATGGATGTCTGGTGACAAAAGCGATCCATGAAAAACATACATATAAGGAATATATCGGCGTAGATGCCTGTGCGGTGAATCTGATGCGTCCGGCTATGTACGGCGCATATCATCATATCACTGTGGCGGGGAAGGAAGATGCACACTGTGACCATAAATATGATGTTGTGGGATCTCTTTGCGAGAATAATGATAAATTTGCAATCGACCGGATGCTTCCGAAGATTGATACCGGTGATCTTCTGATCATCCACGATACAGGAGCACACGGCTTTTCCATGGGATACAATTACAATGGAAAGCTGAAATCAGCAGAGCTGCTTCTGAAAGAAGACGGGACCGTACAGCTGATCCGGAGGCTGAGACGCCGGCAGATTATTTTGCCACGTTTGACTGCTTTGAAATCGGGAAAGAGCTGATTGGAAAATAGACAAAAAAGATATCAGAAAGGCTCTTTGAAAAATCAAAGAGCCTTAATTCTTGAAAAGAAAAAGCTCTCTAGCCTGAAACTAAAGAGCTGAATCTGTTAATGCCGCTGGCCGGACTCGAACCGGCACGGATCGCTCCGCGTGATTTTGAGTCACGTGCGTCTGCCAATTCCGCCACAGCGGCATACTTTTTGCCGTAACAAATTTTATTATAAGGGCTAACTTCTGGGATGTCAATAAAATTTTGTATTTAATTTCCGGCGGAAATGGGGTATACTGGGATAAAATGATAGAAAGTGTCAGAAAGGATGTGGACAAGATGGGATTTAAAACAGATATTGAAATCGCACAGGAAGCAGAGATGAAGGTAATCAATGAAATTGCAGATTCGCTGGGGATTCCGGATCAATATGTAGAAAATTACGGAAAATATAAGGCAAAAATTGATTACCGGTATTACAACGAAGCTTAAAGGATCGACCGGATGCTAAGGTGGTGCTGGTAACCGCTATTAATCCGACGCCTGCCGGAGAAGGAAAAACCACCACGACCATCGGTGTGGCAGACGCGCTGAACCGTATGGGCAAAAAGACTATGGTTGCACTAAGAGAGCCTTCCCTGGGACCGGTATTTGGGGTTAAAGGAGGAGCGGCCGGAGGCGGATATGCCAGGTAGTTCCGATGGAAGACATCAACCTTCACTTTACCGGAGATCTTCATGCTATCGGTGCGGCCAACAACCTGATCGCTGCCATGCTGGATAATCATATCCATCAGGGAAACGCGCTGGATATTGATACGAACCGGGTGACGTGGAGACGCTGCGTGGATATGAATGACCGCCAGCTCCGCAATATTGTAGACGGGTTAGGACCGAAAGCAGATGGGGTTACCAGACAGGATGGATTTGATATCACGGTGGCTTCTGAGATCATGGCTGTGTTCTGTCTCGCCAGTGATGTTATCGATCTGAAGGAACGGGTTGCCAGGATCATTGTAGCCTATTCCAGGGATGGCCGTCCGGTGACAGCCGGAGATATTCATGCAGAGGGGGCTGTGGCAGCGCTTCTCAAGGACGCTCTGAAGCCGAATCTGGTACAGACACTGGAAGGAACTCCTGCGTTTGTCCACGGAGGACCATTTGCAAATATCGCACATGGATGCAACAGCGTGATCGCTACGAAGATGGGAATGAAGCTTGCGGACTATATGATCACAGAAGCCGGATTCGGTGCGGATCTAGGAGCAGAGAAGTTCCTGGATATCAAATGCCGGATGTCAGGAGTCCGTCCTCGGCAGTGATTATTGTAGCAACGATCAAAGCGTTGAAATATAATGGCGGAGTAGCAAAGGCAGACCTGCAGGAAGAAAATCTGGAGGCCTTGGAAAAGGGAATCCCGAATCTTCTGAAACATGTAGAAAATATTACGCAGGTCTTTAAGCTTCCGGCAGTAGTAGCAATCAACCGTTTCCCGACTGACACGGAAGCAGAGATCCGTCTGGTCCGTGAAAAATGCGAGGAGCTGGGCGTAAACGTAGCGCTTTCCGAGGTGTGGGCAAAAGGCGGCGCCGGCGGCGAAGAACTGGCAGAAGAAGTAGTACGCCTGTGTGACACAGAAAGCCACATGGAATTTGCATATGATACAGAGTGCTCTATAAAAGAAAAGATCGAAGCGATTGCCCGGAAGATCTATGGCGCTGATGGCGTAGATTATGCACCAAAGGCAGAACGGGAAATCCGTACACTGGAGAGTATCGGACTTGGAAACCTGCCGATCTGTATGGCAAAGAACCAATATTCCCTGACAGACGATGCGAAAAAGCTTGGAAGGCCGGAGGCTTCCGGATTACAATCCGGGATATCACTGCCTCTGCCGGAGCAGGCTTCCTGGTCGCTCTTACCGGAGATATTATGAAAATGCCGGGGCTTCCGAAGGTGCCCGCAGCAGAGAAGATTGATGTCAATGCGGACGGGGTGATCTCCGGATTATTCTAAGCGCAGATAACCAGCTGAATTGCTGGTAAGAATAAGAAGAGGCAAGAAAGAAGGGAGAAAACAGATGATGCTAGAAAAGAAAAATGACAGATTTCCTGGAGGTCCTGTCTTCGAAAGAGCGTACCCGGCGGAGGCGGCGCCTCTGCCGCGGTCGGCGCCTTTGCCGCCGCTTTGGGGATGATGGTCACGAACCTGACGGTGGGAAAGAAAACATATGCTGCAGTGGAAGAAGAGATCCTTGGAGTCAGGGAACGGCTCGAAAAAATCCGGGATCAGCTGGTGGTGCTTGCCGACCGGGACGCCGAGGCTTTCGAGCCTCTTTCCAAAGCCTATGGCATGCCGAAAGAAACAGAAGAACAGAAAGCAGAAAAAGAACGTGTTATGGAGAACGCTCTTTATGAGGCCAGCGTAGTACCCCTTCAGATCATGGAGACAGTTAAGACGGCGATGGATGAGCTGGAGCTCCTGGAAGAGAAGGGCAGCCGGATCGCGGTCAGTGACGCAGGTGTGGGGATCCTGTTTGCCCAGGCGGCGCTGGAGGGCGCGTCTTTGAATATCTTTATCAATACCCGGATGATGAAAGACCGGATGAAAGCAGAGGATCTGAACCGCCGGGCGGATGAACTGATCAAAGAAGGCACGTCCCAGAAAAACAGAATTTATGAAAACGTATTGAAAAAAATAAGATAGCAGGAGGAAGGACCAATGAGTACAACCATGAAGGGTGTGGAAGTGGCGAAAGCCATGAAAGAGACGCTGATCCGCGAGGCAGAGGCATTGAAGGAAAAGGGAATCCTCCCCTGTCTTACGATCATCCGGGTCGGAGCCAGACCGGGATGACCTGGCCTATGAAAGAGGCGCAAAAAAAAAGAATGGAACTGATCGGTATCGAATGTCGGGTGCGTGAGCTTCCGGAGGACATCAGCCAGAGGGAGTTTGAGAAAGAATTCCAGAAGATCAACCAGGATCCGTTCGGTCCATGGAATTCTTTTGTTTCATCCGCTTCCGGATCATCTGGATGAGAAGCCGGTAAAGTCTATCATTCATCCATATAAGGATGTGGATTGCATGAGCGATGTTAATATAGCTAAGGTTTTTGCCGGGGATGAGACTGGATTTGCACCTTGTACCGCAGAGGCGGTGGTAAGGATGCTGGATCATTACGGCATTGATCCAAAAGGCAGAAAGGTTACAGTTGTGGGGCGCAGTATGGTGGTGGGGAAACCACTGGCTATGCTGCTTTTGGACCGCCATGGGACGGTGACACTTTGCCACACACGTACGGCGGATCTGGAAGAGGAGTGCAGAAAGGCACAGATCCTGGTTGCGGCGGCGGGAAAGCCGGCATGATCACAGAAGCGATGACAGGACAGGACGCAGTCGTTGTGGATGTCGGAATCAATGTGGATGAGAACGGCAGACTGTGCGGGGATGTGGATTTTGATGCGGTGGAGCCTCGCGCATCCTATATCAGCCCGGTGCCCGGCGGTGTGGGAAGCGTGACTACCTCAGTACTGGCGGCGCATGTGCTTCGGGGAGCCCGTTATCTGAATTCGATATTCGTCTGATGAGATGGAGGCGGAATATTATGAGAGAAAGTGCTCGGATTTTTTTTCGTGCCGTGGCGGCAGGTATTGCCATCGCCATTGGCGGCACGGTATATTTGTCTGTAGAAAATAAGATTGCGGGATCACTGTTTTTTACGGTTGGGCTGTATGCCATAGTTTTGAATGGTCTGAATCTGTATACGGGGCGGATCGGTTATCTGGTGGAGCAGAAAGAAAAACGATCATATATCTGGCTGCTTTTTCTGACATGGCTCGGCAATCTTGCAGGCACTTCTCTTGCAGCCGTCTGCCTTTTGCAGCAAGGATTTCATCTTCGATTGAAGAGCATGCAAGGACGGTTTGCGAGACAAAGCTTGGGGACTCGGTCTTCAGCATTTTTATCCTTGCTGTCTTCTGCGGCATCCTGATGTATGTGGCGGTAGATGGATTCAAAGAGAAGGGGAATCCGGTAATTTTATTCCTGTGTGTCAGTGTGTTTATCCTGGCTGGATTTGAACACTGTGTGGCAAATATGTTCTATTTTACACTGGCAGGAGTGTGGAGCGGCAGAACCTTTATCTATCTTCTTGTCATGACCTGGGGAACGGCCTGGGAGGTATGCTGATCCCTGCGGTAAAAAAGATATAAGATCAACTTATCCCTTTTAAAAATTGTCGATTTGGTGTATAGTAAAAGATAGCTCTAAATTTAGGATGGAGAAGTTGATTATGAGTCAAAAGATTGTATTGATAGACGGCCATAGTATTTTGAACCGAGCGTTCTACGGGCTTCCGGATCTCACGAATTCCGAGGGCCTTCATACTAATGCCGTCTATGGTTTTCTGACCATTTTATTTAAAATATTGGAAGAAGAGACACCGGATTATCTGACGGTGGCTTTTGACGTGCATGCGCCTACCTTCCGGCACGAGATGTATGCAGATTATAAGGGAACCAGAAAGCCAATGGCGGAAGAACTCCGTCAGCAGGTTCCTGTGATGAAAGAAGTCTTAAAGGCTATGGGGATCAAGATTATCGAGTGTGCCGGGCTGGAGGCGGACGACCTCCTGGGAACGCTGTCGAGACGCTGTGAGTCAGAAGGCATGGAAGTGTCGGTGATCTCCGGCGACCGGGATCTTCTGCAGCTTGCCACAGAGCATGTAAAGATCCGGATTCCGAAGACAAAGCAGGGACGCACCGAGGTGGAAGATTATTATGCAGAGGACGTCAAGGAGAAATACCAGGTGACTCCTTCGGAGTTCATTGATCTGAAGGCGCTGATGGGAGACTCCTCTGACAACATTCCGGGAGTCCCGGGCATCGGAGAAAAGACAGCGACAAAGATTATTACGGAATATCATTCTATTGAAAATGCGCATGAGCATGCAGACGAGATCAAGCCTCCCAGAGCGTCCAGTGCCATGAAGGAGCACTGGGATCTGGCGGTGATGAGCAAAGAGCTTGCCACCATCAATGTCCATGCGGATTTCCCCTACGAGCTTTCAGAGGCAAAGCTTGAAAATATTTATACAGAAGAAGCTTATGCTTATTTCCAGAAGCTTCAGTTCAAAAATCTGCTTTCGCGGTTTGATGTGAAGGCTCCGGCTAATCAGATCGAGGATTTCTTTACAGAGATCACGGACCGCAAAAAGGCAGAAGAGATTCTGGACAAAGCAGCAGGAGCGGCCTGCATCGGCGCCTGCATCTTTAAGGATACAGAGCAGGTGCTTCCATTGTTTGCAGACCAGGCAGAGCTTGGAGGGGTCGGGATCAGTTTTTCACCGGAAGACACCTATTGTATCCGTACGGGGGAAAAGATCAGCGCTTCCTGGCTTTTGGAACAGCTCTCCAGGATTGCAGGAACAACGGGCAGATTTTCCGTATTTGATCTGAAAGCGGATCTTCCCTACCTTCAGATTAAAAAAGAAGAGAACTGTTTTGATATGGCTGTGGCTGCCTATCTGCTGGATCCTTTGAAAAGCCATTACGGTTATGAGGATGTGGCAAGAGAACACCTTGGATTAATGATTGAAGATAAATCAGAGTTATATATCAAGGTCTGTTATGAGGCGTATACAGCCAGAGAGGCATCAGATATCCTGATGAAACGTCTGGAAGAAGCACAGATGGACAGGTTGTTTATGGAAATAGAAATGCCGCTGGTGTTTACGCTTTTTGATATGGAGCAAAACGGCGTAAAGATCAATTCCGGCGCATTGAAGGAATATGGCGATCAGCTGGCTGTTCATATCAGCATGCTGGAACAGGAGATATATGACGAGGCGGGAGAAACATTCAACATCAATTCGCCCAAGCAGCTGGGGGTGATCCTCTTTGAAAAGCTTAAGATCCCCGGCGGGAAAAAGACAAAGACCGGTTATTCTACAGCGGCAGATGTGCTGGAAAAGCTGGCGCCGGATTATCCGGTTATTGCAAAGGTTCTGGAATACCGGCAGTATGCAAAGCTTAAGTCTACTTATGCAGACGGACTGGCGAACTTTATTGCAGATGACGGAAGAATACACGGAAAATTCAACCAGACCATCACTGCCACCGGAAGGATCAGCAGTACAGAGCCAAATCTTCAGAACATTCCGGTGAGGACCGAGCTGGGCAGGATGATCCGCAAAGTATTTGTTCCGGAAGAGGGATGTGTATTTGTGGATGCAGATATTCCAGATAGAGCTTCGGTACTGGCGCACTGCTCGGGTGACGCCATCTGATCGAGGCATACGGGAAGCAAAGGACCATTCCACGAGGAGTTCACGGCGTCTTCAGGTGTTTCACATTCCTTTTGAAGAGGTGACCGATCAGCAGCGCAGAAATGCCAAGGCGGTTAACTTTGGGATTGTCTACGGCATCAGCTCCTTTGGCCTGAGCCAGGATTTGAGCATTACCAGGAAAGAGGCGGCAAAATACATTGATGATTATTTTCATACCTATCCGGGAATCAAAACTTTTCTGGATGATGCAGTGACACATGCGAAGGAACAGGGCTATGTGGTGACATTATTTGGAAGACGCCGTCCGGTGCCGGAGCTTTCTTCCAGCAATTTTATGCAGAGATCCTTCGGAGAACGGGTTGCCATGAACTCGCCGATCCAGGGGACGGCGGCAGATATCATTAAGATTGCCATGACCTCTGTGAACCGCAGACTTAAGGAGGAGAAACTGGATTCACGTCTGGTGCTCCAGGTTCATGACGAACTGCTGATAGAGGCCAGAAAGACGGAGGTGGAGCAGGTGGAAAAAATCCTCCGTGAAGAAATGGAACATGCGGCTTCACTGGATGTGCCGCTTGAAATAGATATGCATACAGGAGATAATTGGTACGAAGCAAAGTAAGAGGTGGAGAAAAATGAAGATCATAGGACTTACCGGCGGTGTCGGTTCGGGGAAAACACAGATACTGGAATACTTGAATAATAAGTACGGGGCAACCATCTGCCAGACGGATGCATTAGCTAAAAAGCTTCAGAAAAAAAGGCGGCAGGTGCTATGATGCCATTGTAGAACATTTCGGGGAAGAGATCCTGAATGAAAAGGGAGAACTCAACAGGGAAAAGCTGGGCAGCATTGCCTTTACAAATGTAGAACAGCTGTCTGTTCTGAACAGGATCGTTCACCCGGTAGTGAAAGAAGAGGTTCAGAAGATCATTGCAAAAGAGGAACGAAAAAACACCAATCTTCTGATTATTGATCTGCCGTTCTGATCGAAGACCATTACGAGGAGTTCTGCGATGAGCTCTGGTATGTGTATGTAAAGGATGAGATCAGAAAAAACCGTCTGTTTTATGCCCGCGGCTATGAGGCTGCCAAAGTCGACAGCATTATTGCAGCGCAGCCTCCTAAGGATATTTATATGAAACACTGCGACAGGGTGATCGATAACAACGGAGTCTTTGCCGAGACGCAGATCCAGTTAGACAATATCATTGCAGACTTATAAAAAGAAAGGCAATTATTTACAAGATGATGAGATTATGCAGTATTGCCAGCGGGAGCAGCGGGAATTGTATCTATGTGGGAGACGACCGCACCCATCTGCTGGTGGACACAGGAATCAGCAAAAAGAGGATTGAAGAAGGATTACATAGCCTGGGGATCAGAGGAGATGAGCTCTCGGCCATCCTGATTACCCATGAGCATATAGACCATATCCAGGGGCTTGGCGTTTTCAGCCGGAGATATGAGATCCCTGTTTATGCGACCAGAGGTACCATTGAGGGAATACGCGGTACAAAGAGCCTGGGGAAGATGCCGGATGGCCTTCTTCATGAAATAGCAGTAGACCAGTCCTTTGGGCTGGGGGATTTAAAGATCAGTCCTTTTGCTATTTCCCATGACGCAAGAGAACCCTCCGGATACCGGATCGACGGCGGAGAGAAGTCAGTGGCGGTAGCTACAGATTTAGGGAAATATGATGAATATACGGTTGAGCATCTAAAGGATCTGAATGCTGTGGTACTGGAGGCAAATCATGACCTCCATATGCTGGAGGTAGGGCCTTATCCTTATGTATTAAAACGAAGGGTTATGGGAGAGAAGGGACATCTTTCCAATGAATCTTCCGGGAGGCTGCTCTGTGACATCCTGCATGACGGGCTGCAGCAGGTGATTCTTGGACATCTGAGCAAGGAAAATAATTATGCAGAGCTGGCCTATGAGACAGTGAAGCTGGAGATCAGCATGGGAGATAATCCTTATAAGGGGGAGGATATTCCGATGATGGTGGCAAGAAGAGATCAGGTTTCCGATATTGTCACTCTTTAGAGATACAGCTTAAAAAACTCAGGGCTGATAAATGAAATGTGAAAGTAAGAATGGAGAAATAAAAGTTATGAACAAGATTGCGATCATGACAGACAGCAACAGCGGGATTACACAAAAGGAGGCGGAACGTCTGGGAATCCGGGTCCTCCCGATGCCTTTTTTTATCAATGACGAACTCTTTTATGAAGACATTACGCTGACGCAGGAGGAATTCTACCAGAGACTGGCAGAGGATGCGGACATTTCCACATCCCAGCCTTCGCCTGCCGATGTCATGGAACTTTGGGAGGAACTTCTCGAAGAGTATGATGAAGTCATCCATATCCCGATGTCCAGCGGCCTTTCCAGCAGCTGTGAGACAGCTATCATGCTGGCAAAAGAGTTTGATGGCAGAGTACATGTGGTTGATAATCAGCGGATTTCTGTTACCCAGAGACAGTCTGTCATGGATGCCATTGCAATGAGAGATAAGGGGATGTCCGCAGATGAGATTGTGGATGTCCTGATGCGTGAAAAATTAGAGGCCAGTATCTACATTACAGTAGATACGCTGAAATATCTGAAAAAGGGAGGCCGGATCACACCGGCGCCGCGGCCATCGGTACAGTCCTGAATCTGAAGCCAGTGCTTCAGATCCAGGGTGAGAAACTGGATGCATTCGCCAAAGTGCGTGGAATCAAAGCGGCGAAAAAGACTATGCTGGATGCTATGGAAAAAGATATCCGGGAACGATTTGCTGGCAGCCAGGTAAATCTGGCGGCTGCTTATACCTGTACGGAAGAGGAGGCAGGAGTGTGGAAGCGGGAAATCGAAGAGAGATTCCCGGGATATGAACTGGAAATGGACAAGCTCTCCCTCAGCGTGAGCTGCCACATCGGTCCGGGAGCTATCGCCATTACCTGCAGCCGGAAGATCGAGATCTAAAAAGGAATCTTCAGACCCGTACGATCTGCTGTTGGTATTCGCTGATAAAAGGCATTTTAAACTTGTCAGTGATCACACTTTCGTAGAGATCTGCAGCGAAGATATCCTGCCGGAGCATTCGAAGACCAGCTTTGGAAAGGCCTTCTGTCTGTGTCAGTTTAGTCAGAAGCGGGACAGAGGAAGTGCGTTTGATGCGGGTCAAAAGCTTTGCTCCGTCTTTGCTGAAACCAAGAACCGGGCATACTGGCATCCGCCTTCTTCTTTGTAAAGGTTCATGTCTTCTGTCCGAATATTCAGAAGGATGTGGAGAAGGCAGCGGCTGATCCGGGAATAAGTCATATCTCTTGTTTTTAAAAGATCACAGAACTGGTCAAATGTGATGAAATCATTTGCATGATTTATCATACGATTGGCCAGTTCTTCTGTCATATCCAGATATCCGGCCAGAGACTCTCTTGTCTCCGTCAGAGAACGGTAGCGAGGAAAGCAGGTAAAAATCATTGGCGTAGACGGATAGCGGACTCTGTGAGTCTCTTCCAGAGATCGGATACAGGATGGCGGCACCTGCCCCTCCAGTCTGGTCAGGACTTCGGAAAGTCCGGGCTCGTCATACATTTCTTCTGACGCCAGATGGACCGAGTTCCCGGCGAAAGCAGGAGACGTCGGATCGCTGAGGCAGAGCTGTATCCTGGCGACAGTTCCTTGTCATGGTATCCGGAAATCTTACGGCGTATTGTATAGGCGCCGATGGGACTCTTCCTAAGATATAAAGCTTTGATATACTCGATTCCCAGGATGTTGTTTGGCTGCTCTAAAATATCATCCAAAGACGGATCCTGGAAATAAGCCTTTAAAGCAGCCTGTCTTGCCAGAGGGAATGACAGGCCTTGTTTCAGTGCGTCCTGCAGGGTTTGTTTATAGGCTTCCGGTTCGTCGGCTGTCACATGTGCGACTTTTTCAAGCAGATAGTAATCTCCACATTCACTTCCAAAACAGATGGAGTCAATGCACCCGAGCTTTTCAAATAAGGAGATGGCGCCGTCGGCAAAGTACTCCGCACTTCCGGATGCGTAGCAGACGGGCAGCTCCAGAACCAGAGGGATTCCGGCTTCCAGAGCCACCTCCGCGCGTAAGTGCTTAGGCATGATGGCCGGCGCGCCTCTCTGCACGTAATTTCCGCTCATCACTGCAATCACCGAGTCTGCACCGGTGATCTCTTTAGCCTTCTGCATATGGTATAAATGTCCGTTGTGGAAAGGATTATATTCGGTGATCAATCCAACGATTTTCATAATGTTTCTCCTTGTATATCTTTTTGAAATTGATTATACTATAGAAAGACTTGGCTGGCAATAAGACGGAAAGGGGGATGCATTTATGAGTGAAGAGAATAACAAAATGCGGGAAGAGCTGACAGAGGAACGTATTTTGGATATGCTTGAAAACCGGCAGTATAAAGAGCTGAAGGAAGAGCTGGAAAATAATATGTATCCCGTAGATCTGGCGGATATTCTGGAAGAATTTGACCAGAAGCATATGGTCATGGTGTTTCGTCTGCTGGCGAAAGAAGAGGCGGCGGAAACATTCACCTACATGAACAGTGATATGCGGGAGGTCTGATCAATGCCCTGACAGATTCCGAGCTGGAAGAGGTTATGGAAGAGATGTATCTGGACGATACGGTAGACGTTCTTGAGGAAATGCCTGCGAATGTAGTGGACAGGCTTTTGATGGCTACCGACGAAGAAAAGCGCGCGCAGATCAACCAGCTTCTGCAATATCCTGAGGACAGCGCGGGAAGCGTTATGAATGTGGACTATATTGCGGTCCGCAAAGAGATGACTGTAGCGGAGGCTATTCTGAAGATCCGGCAGGTCGGCCTTAATAAAGAGACGATATATACCTGCTATGTGACAGAGAAGAGAAAGCTGATCGGATATGTGGACCTGAAAGAACTGTTAACGACCAGTGAATCGAAACCGGTTGAAGAGATCATGGAGACCAATCTTCTGTATGCTCATACTACTGACGACCAGGAGGATGTGGCAAAGACTATTAATAAATATGGCCTGATCGCTCTGCCTATTCTGGATCATGAAAACTGCATGGTAGGTATCGTTACTGTTGACGATGCTATGGATGTATTGCAGGAAGAGACTACTGAAGATATCAGCATCATGGCTGGTGTTAACCCTAATGAAGACTCCTATTTTGGAACAACGGTTATGGAGCACGTCAAAAGCAGGCTTCCCTGGCTTTTGTTTCTGATGCTCTCGGCAACAGTGACCCAGATGATCATGAACAGCTACGAGGCTGCGCTGGCGGTCATGCCCCAACTTGCAGGTTTATTCCGATGCTGACCGGTACCGGAGGAAACTGCGGATCCCAGAGTTCTACCCTGGTGATCCGGGGGCTTGCCGTAGAAGAAATCGAATTCGGCGATTTGTTCCGCGTGGTATGGAAGGAAGTCAGAATTGCTGTCTGCATCAGCCTGGTACTGGCAGTGGTTAATGGTATCCGTATTTTGCTCATGGGACAGGGGGATGTACTGATGGCGCTGACCATCGGTCTTACAATGGCATGTACGGTGATCATTGCAAAGGTGGTGGGATGTACACTGCCTCTGGTGGCTAAAAAGGTTGGCCTGGATCCTGCCATTATGGCGACTCCTCTGATTTCCACGCTGGTAGATATCAGCACGATCAGTGTTTATTTTGCTATTGTCAGCACAGTGTTTCAGCTGTAGGCAGGATCACGGTATATTGTACACAAAAATAGACATAAGATTCCAAGAAGAGACCTTGTTTTTCAGGGTCTCTTTGTATTATAATTAAAGATACTGAGAAACTAAGGAAAGGAGTCTATTGAACATGGGATTCATAGATGAAATCAAAGCAAAAGCCAAAACATGTAAAAAGACGATCGTGCTTCCTGAGACTGAGGATATCCGGACATATGAAGCAGCAGAAGCAGTGCTGAAGGAGGGAACTGCGGATCTGATTCTGATCGGAAGCGAGGAAGAGATTGCAAAAAACAAAGGAGATTTTGATATCAGCGGCGCAACCATCGTAGATCCTGCCACCTGTGAAAAGACAGACGCGTATATTGCAAAGCTGGTAGAGCTTCGTCAGAAAAAAGGAATGACCGAAGAGCAGGCAAGAGAACTGCTCCTGACCAACTATCTGTATTATGGTGTTATGATGGTAAAGATGAAGGATGCTGACGGTATGGTATCCGGCGCATGCCATTCTACAGCAGACACCTTAAGGCCATGTCTTCAGATCCTGAAGACAAAACCGGGCACCAAGCTGGTTTCCGCATTTTTCGTGATCGTGGTACCGGACTGTGATATGGGAGCAGACGGAACATTTGTATTTGCAGACTCAGGACTGGAGCAGAATCCGGATCCGGAGAAGCTGGCAGCCATTGCACTTTCTTCTGCAGACTCCTTCCGTCTACTGACAGGCAAAGAGCCAATCGTAGCTATGCTGTCTCATTCTACTAAGGGAAGCGCAAAGCACCCGGATGTGGACAAAGTAGTAGAGGCTACCCGCATTGCGAAAGAAAATGCACCGGAAGGGCTGATGCTGGATGGGGAATTCCAGCTTGACGCAGCGATCGTGCCGGAAGTAGGAGCGTCCAAAGCACCTGGAAGTCCGGTGGCCGGAAAGGCAAATGTCCTGGTATTCCCAGATCTGGATGCCGGAAATATCGGATACAAGCTGGCACAGAGACTGGCAAAAGCAGAAGCTTACGGCCCGCTGACACAGGGGATCGCGGCTCCGGTCAACGACCTGTCCCGCGGATGCAGCGCAAAAGACATTGAAGGTGTTGTGGCAATTACAGCTGTACAGGCTATGGCGGAAAATTAATAAACATTTATATTGAGAGAGAGGTAAAAAACAAATGAATGTATTAGTAATCAACTGCGGAAGCTCATCTTTAAAATTCCAGCTTATCGATCTGAATCCGAAATGTTCTTGCTAAAGGGCTTTGCGAGCGTATCGGAATCGATGGAAGTCTGACCTATCAGCGGCTGGCGGTGAGAAAGTAAAATCTGACAAGGCAATGCCTACACATACAGAGGCAATCCAGTTCGTGATCGACGCTCTGACAGACGCTGATACTGGTGTAGTAAAGAGCCTTGATGAAATCGGTGCGGTAGGACATCGCGTGGTACATGGCGGAGAGAAATTTGCAAGCTCTGTAGTGATCACAGATGAGGTGCTGAAGGCGATTGAAGAGTGCAACGATCTGGCACCGCTTCATAACCCGGCTAACCTGATCGGAATCCGTGCATGCCAGAAACTGATGCCGGGCACTCCTATGGTGACAGTATTTGATACCGCATTCCATCAGACCATGCCGGAAAAGGCATATCTGTACGGACTTCCGTATGAGTATTATGAAAAATACGGTGTAAGACGCTACGGCTTCCACGGGACAAGCCACAGCTTCGTATCCAAGCATGCAGCCAAGTTCCTGGGAATGGATATCAACAATTCCAAGATCATCGTTGCACACCTTGGAAACGGCGCATCCATCAGCGCTGTATTAAATGGAAAATGTGTAGATACTTCCATGGGTCTGACACCTCTGGAAGGTCTGGTTATGGGAACACGTTCCGGAGATATTGACCCGGCTATCATGGAATACATTGCAAAGAAAGAGGATCTGGACATTGCAGGTATCATGAATGTACTGAATAAGAAGTCTGGTGTATACGGCCTGTCCAAGAATCTTTCCAGCGATTTCCGCGATCTGGAAGAAGCAATGGAGAACGGCAACCAGTATGCGAAAGCAGCCCTTGAGGTGTTCTGCTATCGGGTAGCAAAATATATCGGATCCTATGTAGCCGCAATGAACGGTGTAGATGCAATCGCTTTCACAGCAGGTATCGGAGAAAATGCAGGCATCGTACGTGAGAAGGTGCTGGGATACCTGGGATACCTGGGCATCACTCTGGATGAGGAGGCAAACAAGAAGCGCGGAGAAGACTTCGTGATCTCCACTCCGGATTCCAAAGTGAAAGTTGCGGTGATCCCGACCAACGAAGAACTGGCAATCGCAAGAGAAACCGTAGCACTTGTATAGAATGTCCAATATTTTGTATAAGAAGCTCAAGATTTAGGGTTGACAAACAGTTTTTAAATGATATAATAGTCTAGGTGTGAATAGGAGTATTCATTATGATATTAGACCTATCCAGCGTTTTGTCTGAACAACATAAGCCATCGATACATCTGTATCTATTGAGATGGAGTCATTTTCATCCGGCGGAGTGGACTTTCCGTTAATTGAAAGGTCACCACTTCAGCTTAGCGTTGAGTATGCCGGAAAGAAGCAGCTTTCCATTGAAGGAAGAGGTGAAGTGACAGCGGTGATTCCCTGTGACCGGTGCCTTAAGGATGTAGAGGTAAAGATTCCTCTGGACTTTCACAAGAAAGCCAGTGTGGATCCGGAGCATGTGGATCAGTCAGACGAATTAGACGAAACAAATTATATTGACGGATCTAACTTGGATGTGGAACAGCTGGTCCGCAACGAGTTATTAGTAGGGTGGCCGACGAAAATTCTGTGCAGTGATGACTGTAAAGGCATTTGCAGCATATGTGGTCAAAACTTGAATGAAGGCACTTGTGATTGTGAAGATACAGGCCTTGACCCTAGAATGTCAGTTATCCGTGATGTCTTTAAGAATTTTAAGGAGGTGTAACCCATGTCAATCTGCCCAAAGAATAAATCTTCCAAAGCAAGAAGAGATAAAAGAAGAGCTAACTGGAAGATGAGCGCACCGAACCTGGTGAAATGCAGCAAGTGCGGCGAGCTTATGATGCCTCACAGAGTCTGCAAAGCTTGTGGCTCATACAACAAAAAAGAAATTATTCCTCAGGACTAATTACAATAGAGGAAGCGTTAGAATCGGGAAGAGTATCTATTTAAGGATATCTTCCCGATTTTAATGCAAAAGGGGACGTACACTTTCGTAAAAAGTGTACGTCCCTTTTCTGCAGTTCGCTATTGATTTTTGTATCAATGTCTAGTAGAATTATCCTTGAAGTTGCTAGGAGGACGAGAAATGGCAGAGATGACGAAGGTAGCATTAGATGCGATGGGCGGAGACAATGCTCCTGCGAGATCGTAAAGGGGGCTGTGGACGCCTTACAAGAGAAAAAGGTCTTTACATTTTCCTGGTAGGCCAGGAAGATGCCGTGAAAAATGAATTAGAGAAATATACTTATGACAAGGACCGCATAGAGGTGGTTCCGGCCACGGAAGTGATCGAGATGGCCGAGCCTCCGGTAAATGCGATCCGGAAGAAGAAGGATTCTTCTATCGTGGTAGGAATGAAGCTGGTTAAGGAAGGCAGAGCAGATGCATTTGTATCGGCCGGAAGTACCGGAGCCGTCCTGGTAGGTGGACAAGTTATCGTGGGACGGATCAAAGGAGTGGAAAGACCTGCGCTTGCACCGCTGTTTCCTACGGAAAAGGGTGTGTCGCTTCTGATCGACTGCGGAGCAAACGTAGACGCAAGGCCCTCTCATCTGGTTCAGTTTGCTAAGATGGGAACCATCTATATGGAGCATGTGGTTGGGATCAGGGATCCAAAAGCCGGGATTGTCAATATCGGTGCAGAAGAAGAAAAGGGGAATGCGCTGGTTAAGGAGACCTTCCCGCTTCTGAAGGAAGAAAAAAGCATCCATTTTATCGGCAGCGTAGAAGCCAGAGATATCCCGCGCGGTGCGGCGGATGTAGTCGTCTGCGAAGCATTTGCGGGAAATATCATCCTGAAGCTGTTTGAGGGTGTCGAAATACTCTGATCCGTGAGCTTAAGAAAGGCATGATGAAAGATCTCCGAAGCAAAATCGGAGCACTGCTGGTAAAACCGGCGCTGAAAGATACGCTGAAAAAGTTTGATACGGCGGAATACGGCGGAGCGCCGCTTCTGGGCTTAAACGGCCTGGTGGTCAAGACTCACGGAAGTTCCAAAGCTGTAGAGATCAGCAATACCCTTGTACAGTGCGTGACATTCAAACAGCAGAAAATCAATGAAAAGATCAAAGAGAGTATTCAAGCGGGAGGCTTATCCGCTGAATAATAGATTACAAAGTTGAAAGAAAAGGAAAAAAGGAGAATGGAAATGGAATTTGAAAAATTAAAAGAAATCATTGCAGATGTGTTAAATGTGGAGGCAGACGATATCACAGAGGATACAAAGTTTGTAGATGATCTGGGTGCGGATTCACTGGATATTTTTCAGATCATCATGGGAATAGAAGAGACCTTCGATATTGAAATTGATAATGATGAGGCTGAAAAGATCGCAACAGTCGGAGATGCGGTTGAGCAGATCAAAAAAGCAACAAATAACTAGGATGTTAGGAGTGAAAAAGCTGCCGGGCTTTTTCATTTTATGGGGCATTAATTATGAATCAGGAACTGAAATGTTTAGAAGAAAAAATAGGATATACATTCCGTGACAGAAACCTGTTGAAGCAGGCAATGATCCACAGCTCCTACGCTAATGAAAGACAGCTGCCAAAATATGCATGCAATGAGAGGCTGGAATTTCTGGGAGACGCTGTACTGGAGCTGGTATCCAGCGAATTTCTGTTTTCGGAGCATAAGACCATGCCGGAGGGAGAGCTTACCAAAACAAGAGCCAGCATGGTATGCGAACCGTCGCTTGCCTTTTGTGCAAGAGAGCTTGGGCTTGGCGGTTATCTGCTGCTCGGGAAGGGAGAAGACGCCACCGGCGGAAGGCAGAGAGAATCTATAACGTCTGACGCTATGGAAGCATTAATAGGAGCCATCTATCTGGATGGTGGTTTTGCTAACGCAAAAGAATTTATCCACAGATTTGTTCTTAACGATCTGGAACACCGAAAACTCTTTTTTGATAGCAAGACTATCCTTCAGGAGATCGTCCAGGGGCATTTTAAGGATCAGATCCGGTATGAGCTGACCGGAGAGGAGGGCCCGGACCATAACAAATCCTTCCACGTGCCGTCTATATCGGCGAAAAGCAGTGGGGAACGGGCACCGGCCGCACCAAAAAGGCGGCGGAGCAGGAGGCAGCTTATCAGAGTATTTTAAAGCTGCATCAAGAAAACATAAAGTAGGTGGGGTATGTATTTAAAAAGCATCGAAGTACAAGGCTTTAAGTCTTTTGCACATAAGATCAAATTTGATTTTCACAACGGTATCACAGGGATTGTCGTCCAAACGGCAGCGGAAAGAGTAACGTTGCGGATGCGGTGCGCTGGGTTCTGGGTGAACAGAGAGTCAAGCAGCTCCGCGGCGGCAGTATGCAGGACGTGATCTTTTCCGGAACAGAGAACCGCAAGCCTTTAAGCTACGCATCTGTGGCGATCACACTGGATAATTCAGACCATCAGCTTCCCATCGACTATGAGGAAGTCACAGTGGCAAGAAAACTGTACCGTTCCGGTGAGAGCGAATATCTGATCAACGGAAGCCTCTGCAGACTGAAGGACGTCAATGAGCTGTTTTATGATACCGGTATCGGAAAAGAAGGCTATTCTATTATCGGACAAGGACAGATAGACCGTATTCTGAGCGGGAAACCGGAAGAACGAAGAGAACTTTTTGACGAAGCGGCCGGAATCGTAAAGTTCAAGCGCCGGAAAAATACCTCTTTGAAAAAGCTGGAGGAGGAACGGCAGAATCTCCTGCGTGTCAACGATATCCTGGCAGAGCTGGAGAAGCAGGCGGGGCCGCTGGAAAGACAGGCAGAGACAGCGCGGGAATATCTGAAGAAAAAGGAAGAATTAAAAACCTACGACATCAATATGTTTCTGCTGGAAACCGAGCGTATCCAGGAACAGATCCGTGACCTGGAAGGGAAGCTTGAGACTACAAAAAGCGAGCTTACAGATGCCGGACAGCAGTACGATGACATGAAGGCGGAGTATGACGCCGTAGAGGAGCAGATGGATGGCATTGACGCCTCTATTGAAAAAGGCGAAGGGACAGCTGAACGAGACAAACCTACTGAAGCAGCAGCTGGAAAACCAGATTGAACTTTTAAAAGAGCAGATCCACAGTGCACACATGAATGACGCACACTATGACCAGCGTGCACAGGCAGTGGAAGAAGAGCTCAGGAGCCGTGACAGGCAGAGCAGCGAGCTGAAAAAGGATCAGGAGGAAGTCCAGGCTCAGGCCTACCGCGTCACCTATAAAGCCACGAGGCCGTGCGCCTGGACAACGGGGCCATCTCCGCCGTCATTGAAGAGAACGGCCGGGCCTCCTTCCTGGACAAAAACGGGGAGGTGCTCCTGCAGGAGTACCAGCGGGACCGGACCATGCGGGGCACCAATACCAGCCCCATGACGTGGATCAAAGGGCCCGGGACGTTCCTCCCCATGCGTGGGCCGGACAACAG
>ENA-OPZM01000191-OPZM01000191.1-human-gut-metagenome-genome-assembly--contig:-NODE-191-length-26700-cov-6.490272_pt1 | contig 26700 bp, 39 predicted proteins | sample MGYA00242478_ERZ504493 | MGnify/ENA primary metagenome ERZ504493 (study PRJEB26092, sample SAMD00036227) | human gut metagenome | host: Homo sapiens | study: EMG produced TPA metagenomics assembly of... | reverse complement strand
TTCCATGTTCACCGGCTGTGGTGCTTTTTTCCACCACTCCTATCAAGGTAGTCGCCGCTAAGGATTCTACCAGGAGTTCCAGGCTGCTGTTGCAGAGCTGAACAAAAAGAAGCTGGTCGTATGGCCCGCTGATGCAAACGGCGCTTATCTGAACAGCTTCCTGATGTCCAATCTGGCCGCTAATGGTCTCTCCAACTTTGCTGTGGAAAAGGCCGACTATAAGACCGCTAAGGACGCAGAGACTGGTAAAGAGTACAAGTATCTGGAAGTCACCGTCAAGTCCACTGCTAAATAATTTTTCCAAAGTTCTCTTTGAGAGACGGGCGTTTGCCCGTCTCTTTTTGTTTTGCCCGCTTCCCAGCAAAAAAGTGCCTGCTGCTGTGCATCCGGTCTTGCGCCGCACCGCCGCTGTGATATATAATAAAGAGCAATGCAAACACCACCCCGTTTTTTGTCGAAAGGATACCCCCTCATGCGAGTTTGTTTTTATACCCTTGGCTGTAAGGTCAACCTGAATGAGACCGGTGCGCTGGAACAGATGTTCCGCGCCAACGGCTTTACCATTGCGCAGGAGAACGAGCCTGCGGATGTTTTTGTGGTGAACAGCTGCACCGTGACCAACTTTGGCGACCAGAAAAGCCGCAAGTGGCTGCGCCGCAAAAAGCGCGAGAACCCCGGCGCGGTTACGGTGCTTACCGGCTGCTACCCGCAGGCTTTCCCGGAGGAAGCCGCCCAGTTCACCGAGGCCGACCTTGTGTGCGGCAACGGCGACCGCAAGGCCATTTTAGATAACGTTCTCAAGCTGCTGGACGGCCATGAGCGCATTGTGCCATCACGCCCCACCAGCGCGGCGAAAAATTTGAAGAGCTGCCCGTGGAGCGGTTCGAGACCCACACCCGTGCCTTTATCAAGGTAGAGGACGGCTGCAACCGCCAGTGCGCCTACTGCGTCATCCCCCGCGCCCGCGGCCCGGTGCGCAGCCGCGACGAAGCCAGCATCCTTGCCGAGCTGCGCCAGCTGGCGGCTTCCGGCTACCGCGAGGTGGTGCTCAGTGCCATCTCCCTGCCCAGCTATGGTCTGGATACCGGCACCAACCTTGTGGAGCTGGTGGAGCACTGCGCTCAAGTGGAGGCATCCAGCGCATCCGTCTGGGCAGTCTGGACCCGGATATGCTCACGCCGGAGTTCATCACCCGCCTTGCCGCCGTGGAAAAGCTCTGCCCGCAGTTCCACCTGAGCCTGCAGAGCGGCTGCACTGCCACCCTGCGCCGGATGCGCCGCGTTTACACTGCCGAGCAGTATGCACAGGTGGTGGACCAGCTGCGCGCCGCCTACGGTGCGCGCCCGGTCAGCTTTACCACCGACTGCATCTGCGGCTTCCCCGGCGAGACGCAGGCCGATTTTGAAGAGAGCTGCGAATTTTTGAAAAAGATCGGCTTTCTCAAGGTACATGTGTTCCCCTACTCCCGCCGCAGCGGCACCCCGGCCTACGATTTTCCGGAGCAGGTGCACGAGCGGGAAAAGCAGGAGCGCAGCCGCGTGATGAACGGCATCGCCGAGGAGGTGCGCCGCGAAGTGCTGGCCGCCTATGTGGGCACCGAGGACGATGTGCTGCTGGAGACCCCGCTTTCCGGCACGCTGTTCACCGGCTACACCCGGCTGTACATTCCGGTGGTGGTGTCCGCCCCCGGCCACGAAAGCGGGCAGATCGTGCATGTACGCTTGGGCGAGTACGACGGCGAGCGCGTCCGTGCAGCACTTTGCTGAGTTTACGCGCTTAAACTGTTGATTCTGTACACGAGGACGAATACAACAAATTTTTAACAAATTTTGCGTTTTATCCCTTTTCATACGGCACGCTTTATGCTAAAATGAAGGTGGATCATCCCGGGCACAGCGCTGTTTGCAGCAGTGCGTTACCAATGTGCCTGTAATGCGCCCGCCCTGCGCGGCAGAACGCTGTCGGCAGCCGGGTGCAGCCCGTTTGTTTTTAGCAAAGCAAGGAGAGAATTGGAATGAGTTTCAGAGGAATCAATACCACGGTCATCCAGATCCGCCGTCAGGTGTTCACCGAGGTGGCACGCATGGCTTACGCCAACGTCAAGGGCGAGCAGGCCAACCACCTGATGCGCAAGATCCCCTACACCATCATCCCCGGCGAGGAAGGCAAGCTGCGCAAGGACATCTTCCTGGAGCGCGCCATCGTTGAGGAGCGTGTGCGTCTGGCCATGGGCCTGCCCACCCGCCGCATGGACGAGCACAACAGCGTCGTCTCCGGTCTGGAGGATGCTTCCATCGCCGATAAGTATTATGATCCCCCGCTGGTGAACGTGATCAAGTTTGCTGCAACCGCTGCCCGGAAAAGCTGGTCAAGGTCTCCGACCTGTGTCAGGGCTGTCTTGCCCACCCCTGTATGGAAGTGTGCCCCAAGAAGGCCATCACATGGGAGAGCGGCCGTTCCATCATCGATCAGGACAAGTGCATCAAGTGCGGCCGCTGCGTCGGCGTGTGCCCCTACAACGCCATCGTCAAGACCGAGCGTCCCTGCGCTGCAGCCTGCGGCATGGGTGCCATCCACTCCGATGAGCTGGGCCGTGCCGAGATCGATTACAGCAAGTGCGTTTCCTGCGGCCAGTGTCTGGTCAACTGCCCCTTCGGTGCCATTGCCGACAAGGGCCAGATCTATCAGCTGATTCAGGCTTCAACCGCGGCGACCGCATCTACGCGCTGGTGGCTCCCGCCTTCATCAACCAGTTCCCGGGTCTGGCTTCCACCGGCAAGCTCAAGGCCGCCCTGAAGGCCGTTGGCTTCTACGATGTGGTGGAGGTTGCCATTGGTGCCGACCTGTGCACCGTGGACGAAGCACACGACTTCCTGGAGGAAGTGCCCGAGAAGCTCAACTTCATGGCAACTTCCTGCTGCCCGGCATGGAGCATGATGCAAAGACCGCTTTCCCGGATCTTGCCAAGAATATCTCCATGACCATGACCCCCATGGTGTTCACCGCCCGCATGATGAAGCAGAAGGACCCCAAGGCCCGTATGTGCTTCATTGGACCCTGCGCCGCAAAGAAGCTGGAAGCTTCCCGCCGCACCGTCCGCTCCGATGTGGACTTCGTGCTCACCTTTGAAGAGCTGGCCGGTATCATCGAGGCCAAGGATGTGGACACCAGCCTGCTGGAAGTGGACGAGGCCGAAGCTCTGCACGCTGCATCCGCAGCAGGCCGCGGCTTTGCACAGTCCGGCGGCGTTGCCAAGCTGTTGCCGATAAGATCAAGGAATGGCACCCGGATATGGATGTCAAGATCGCATCCGCACAGGGCCTTGCCGAATGCAAGAAGCTGCTCATGCTGGCCAAGGCCGGCAAGTACAACGGCTACCTGCTGGAAGGCATGGGCTGCCCGGGCGGCTGCATCGGCGGCGCAGGCACCATTGCCGACCCTGCACGCACGGCCATCCAGCTGAACAAGTACGTCAAGGAAGCTCCCTTCGCCGACCCGGAGCAGAGCCCCTTTATGAGCGAGATCCATGTGCTGAAGGACGACCCCGACTTTGAACTTTAAGCGCTGATTTTTCAAGAACCGCTTCTCCTGCCGGAGGGGCGGTTCTTCGTCATCTTCGCCCACCATATTTTATCAATGTGCAACATTTCTGTGAAAGCTTCACGAAGCGGATTGACAACTTTGCACAGCCATGCTATTTTAGCATTGACAAACCGGTATTACCGCAATTGTTCAACGCCGCCTCTGTGGCAGGAAAGGCAGATCATTCATGACGAACACTTATAAGCGCGTAAGCGCCGCCCTGCTCTCAGTGCTGCTGCTGTGCATGTTCACCTTTGGTGCAAGCGCTGCTTCCAGCCTGAACGTAGGCATTAAATTCTGGAAAGAAAGATCCGATAAGGAATCCATGGCCAACACCGGCATCGATGCCAGCCGTGATGTCACCCTCACCCGCCAGTCCAACGGCACCTACACGCTCACCTTGCCCATCCAGCAGGTAAGCAAGATGGGTGTCACCGGCTATCTGTCCGGCCTGACCATTGGTGATGTGACCTACACCGGCACCGTCTCCGGCGATGTTGCCAAGGGCACCGGCGTGCTCACCATCAAGAACATGCCCGCCTCGGTGCTGACCGGCAGTGATGTGAACAAGGCACTCACCGTTACCTGCAACATTCAGATGGATCTGAGCGTGCTGGGCGAGATCAACACCGCGGCCCGCATGTGCATCTGGAACAAGTAAGCTTTTTCAAGCAAAGAACGGCGTTCCCCACCGGAACGCCGTTCTTTGCTTTTATCACTCCATGTGCTTTTCCACAAAGTCGCCAACCATTTTGTCCAGCTGCAGCACAGCGTTCTCGGCACCCTTCATCACCTTGCGGGTGGTGCGGCGCAGCTGGCGCTGGTTCTGGGTGGCGGCCATCACGCCCACGGCACCCAGTGCCGCCCCCGCGGCCATGCCAAGCAGCATCCCGGAAGACTGGTGGATTCATGTTTCATAGTAAAACTCCTTTCGGTGAAAAAGATCCGGTCTCCGGCGTTATTATTTCCTGTAAACTATCTGGTATCCGCTTTTTTTATGCAGAAATTTGTGGTATACTGTTCTACGATGTTCTAATGGGCGGGTGTGCCCGGCTAAAAAGCGCACTGCTCATTCCGCATACTGGTAAGGAGGTTCCTTATTTGATACACCCTGTTGAACCCAAAAAAGTCCTTTGCATCCACGATCTTTCCGGCATGGGCCGCTGCAGCCTTGCAGTGATCCTGCCGGTGCTGTCGGTCATGGGCGTGCAGCCGGTAGCCCTGCCCACGGTGGTGCTTTCCACCCACACAGGCGGGCTTGGCACACCTGCACGGCTGGACGGCTGCGCCTACGGCGAACAGGCGCTGGAGCATTACCATACGCTCGGCGTGGAGTTTGACTGCATCTATACCGGCTATCTGGGCGGTGAGGATCAGGTGGCACTGGCCGAAAAAGCCTTTGCCTCTGGCCCGCAGCCAAAAAGATCGTTGACCCGGTCATGGGCGACAACGGCAAGGCTTACTCCACCGTAACGCCTGCTTTGATCGACCGCATCCGTGCACTGTGCGGTGCTGCCGATCTGATCCTGCCCAACTACACCGAGGCACAGATCCTGCTGCAGCGCCAGCCGCAGACCGAGCTGCTCACCGATGAAGCCGCACAGGCTCTGGCTGACGAGCTGACCGCTCTGGCCCCCGGGGCTGTCGTCACCGGCCTGCCGCTGGGCAAATACATCGGCTGTGCAGGCAGCGGAAAAGACCGCTTCCTCATCAAAAAGCTGCACATCAGCCGCAGCTTTCCCGGCACCGGCGACCTGTACGGTGCGGTGCTCATCGGCTCGCTGCTGCAGGGCAACGCCCTGAGTGCCGCCGCCGACAACGCTGCCGAGTTCGTGGCGCTTTCCATCCAGAACACGCCCGCCGCGCAGGATACCCGCTACGGGGTCTGGTTCGAGCCGCTTCTGCCGCGCCTGTGCCCGGCAAGCTCGGCAGAATAAGGGGAGGTACACCGATGAACGAAAAGCCAACCTTGAACATCGTCTGGTGGAACCGCGCATCCCGCAGAACACCGGCAATGTGGCCCGCACCTGTGCCTGCACTGCCTGTCGGCTGCATCTGGTAGGCCCCATGGGCTTGCCATCGATGACAAAAAGCTCAAGCACGCGGGTCTGGATTACTGGCACTACCTCGACATCAGCTATTACGACAGTCTGGACGAGTTCTTTGCCAAAAACAGCGGCCCCTATTACTATTTTACCACCAAGCACCGCAGCGCTACACCGATGTGAGCTACCCGGACGGTGCATACCTCGTGTTCGGACGCGAGGATGCCGGCCTGCCCGAAGCCTTGCTTGCCGCCAATCAGGAGCACTGCATCCGAATGCCCATGCGCGACACCTGCCGCAGCCTGAACCTTTCCAACAGCGTGGCCGTGGGCGTGTATGAAGTGCTGCGCCAGTGGGACTTTCCGGAGCTTTTGGACCACGGACACTTACGAGACTACGAATGGAAATGAGGGACATTATGAGCAAGATTGCGATCCTGACCGATTCCTCCTGCGATATCCCGCAGGAGATGGCCGAAAAATACGGCATCGACATCATGAGCTTCCACATCCTGCTGGACGATGTGGACTACGTGGAGCGTGAAAGCTGCACCAACACCGAATTTTACGATAAGATGCGTGCCGCTAAGGGCGTGCCCTCCACTGCCGCCATCACCCCCATCCAGTCTGCGAAAAATACTGCCAGTACGTGGACGAGGGCTATACTGATGTCATTCATGTACCCATCAACAAATCCGGCTCTTCCACCTACAATAACGCCCTCATGGCACAGGGGATGCTGCGGGAAGAGCGCCCGGAGCACCACTTGAAGATCCATCTGCTGGACCCCCACACCTATTCCATGGTGTTCGGTTGGTATCTGTGCGAAATGGCCCGCAAGCTGAAGAACGGCGCAGAGATCAGCCATGTGATCCGGGAGTTTGAAAAGCAGATGGACTGCATGGAGATCGTTCTGGGCCCCTACAGCCTGAAGCAGATGAAAAAGAGCGGACGCATCTCTGCCGCTGCTGCTGTTATGGGCGAGCTGATGGGCATTCGTCCCATCATCACCCTGATCGACGGCAAAACCAAGGTGGAAGCCAAGGTACGCGGCGATGACAAGGTGGTGCCCGCCATGGTGGAGCTGTGCAAACAGCGCAGCGAAGGCGTGGAGAACTTTGATTATATGATCGGCCACACCAACATCCCGCAGACCGCCGATCTGGAAAAGGCCTGCCGCAAGGCCTTTGGCAAGCCGCCGCTGCTGGTGTTTGAGCTGGGCGGCGTCGTTTCCGCCAACACCGGCCCCGACACGGTGGCTCTGGTATACACCGGACACCCCAGAGGGTAACCCACGATTTTAATAGCCTCCGCTTTCGCTCTGGCTATTTCAGCGGTAATTCTATTTTTATTTTGAGGTACCGAAAAGCCTGCGGGCTTTTCGGTACCTCTTTTTCACCGGAAGGGTCCAAACCAAAAACTGCATCTGTACCTGATTCTGCGAAAATTCGTTGCAATCTGCCAAAAATTATGCTATACTGCCTTTTGCTGTGCTTTTTGTGCGGCATCCTTTCAGAGCAACTTAGGATTTTAGGCTCCCCGGCGTGTCTCGAACCATGCCGGGCCAAACCCACAGGGGCTGGCGGCCCTGTGCGGTCAAAATCATCCCGCTGGAGTATTATCATGAATCAGAATCCTTCCGTCCGTAAACTGGTGCGCTGCGGCGTGGTCGCAGCCATTTATGTTGTTCTCTGCATGGCTCTGCAGCCGCTCTCCTATGGTGCGGTACAGGTGCGTGTGGCTGAGGCGCTCTGCCTGCTGCCGGTGTTCGGTGCCGAGTACATTGCCGGTGTGGTACTGGGCTGCTTTTTGGCAAACCTGCTGGCTCCACCATCGTGGATGTCATCTTTGGCACCCTTGCCACCCTGCTGGCCTGCCTTGTCACCTACAAGCTGCGGAACATCCGCATCAAGGGTCTGGCTGTGGCGGCTTCCCTGCCGCCGGTGCTGTTCAATGCCGTGATCATCGGCATTGAGATCGCCGTCATGTTCCCGGACCCCACCTCCAGCGCTCCCATCTGGCTGGCCTGCATCACCAACGGCATCTCCGTAGGTATCGGCGAGCTCATCAGCTGCACCGTTCTGGGTGTGCTGCTGGTGAAGATCATCGAGAGCAGCAAGGCCCTGCGCAAAATTTTTGCAGCTTAATGACCGCAAGGAGGTTTCCATGCAGGCAAACGGAATGATCTTCTGGGACTGGAACGGCACTTTGATGGATGATGTTGATTTCACCCACAGCTGTCTCAACTGGATGCTGGAGACCCACGGTTATCCGCAGCGGTACGATCTTGCCGCTTACCGGGAAATTTTCGGTTTTCCCATTGAGGAATACTACATCCGCGCCGGTTTCAACTTTGCAAAGCACCCTTATGCAGAGCTGGCCGAGCGCTTTATGGAACATTATAACGCAGGTGTGGATGCCTGTCCCCCCTCTGCACACGCTGCCGAGACACTGGCCGAGCTTTCGCGCCGGGGCTGGCGGCAGAGTGTGCTTTCCGCCTCCCGCCGGGACTACCTGATCGAGCAGGTAGCCGCACGGGGCCTGCAGGGCTATTTTATTGAGTTGCTCGGCCTTGCAGACATCTATGGCGTAAGCAAAGTGCAGGTGGGCAAACAGTGGCTTGCACAAAGCGGCATCGCCCCTGCTGCCTGCGTGATGGTGGGCGACACCCAGCACGATGCCGAAGTTGCAAAGGCCCTTGGCACAAAATGCGTGCTCTACACCGGCGGCCACCAGTCCCGCGCGCGGCTCGAGGCTGTGTGCCCGAATGTCATCGACGATCTGGCACAGCTGCCGCAGCTGCTGGAAACGCTATAAATCAAAATGGACCACCTGCTGATGAAGCGGGTGGTCTTTTCCTTTTATGCCCCCCGCCAGCGCAAATTTACAGAAAATTCATTCAAAAACCGGCTAAAATAACCTTGCAGGTTTGACGCGTCTGCCGCTTTGGTGTATCATATATGTGTGTATTTATGTCTATCTCCGGGAAGCATTTTCCCGAATTTGATCTATGAGGTGTTACCAATGTCCCTTGTTGAAAAACTCTTTGGCAGCTTCTCGGACCGGGAGCTGAAAAAGATCAACCCCATTGCCAAGCAGGTGCTGGCTCTGGAAGAAAAATATGCCGCCATGCCGGATGCCGACCTGCAGGCACAGACCGCTGTGTTCAAGCAGCAGCTGGCCGACGGCAAGACCACCGATGATATCCTGCCCGATGCCTTTGCCGTCTGCCGCGAGGCGCATGCGCGTGCTGGGCATGAAGCACTTCCCTGTGCAGGTCATCGGCGGCATTGCCCTGCACCGCGGCGATATTTCCGAGATGCAGACCGGTGAAGGCAAGACTCTTGTGGCTACCCTGCCCGCCTACCTGAATGCCTCACCGGTGAGGGCGTGCATGTTGTCACCGTCAACGATTACCTTGCCAAGCGCGACAGCGAGTGGATGGGCAAGCTCTACCGCTGGCTGGGCCTTTCTGTCGGCCTGATCGCACAGGGCATGGACGGCGATGCACGCCGCGCCGCCTATGCTGCCGACATCACCTACGGTACCAACAACGAGTTCGGCTTCGACTACCTGCGCGACAACATGGTGACCTATAAGGCCAACATGGTGCAGCGCGGCCACGCCTATGCCATCGTCGATGAAGTGGACTCCATCCTGATCGATGAAGCCCGCACGCCCCTGATCATTTCCGGCCGCGGCGAGGATTCCTCCAGCCTGTACACACAGGTGGACCGCTTTGTGCGCACCCTGCGCAAGAGCGTGGTGGTAGAGCTGGAAGATAAGGTCTCTACCGACGAGCAGACCGACGGTGATTACGTCGTGGACGAAAAGCACAAGACCTGTACCCTGACTGCCAGCGGCATCAAGAAAGCGGAAGCCTACTTCAAGGTCGAAAACCTTGCCGCCGCCGAGAACATGACCCTTGCCCATCACATCGATCAGGCCATCAAGGCTTACGGCGTGATGCAGCGGGACATCGATTACGTGGTCAAGGATGGTCAGGTCATCATCGTGGACGAGTTCACCGGCCGTCTGATGATCGGCCGCCGCTACAACGAAGGCCTGCATCAGGCCATCGAAGCCAAGGAGGGCGTGAAGATCGCCGCCGAGAGCAAAACGCTGGCTACCATCACCTTCCAGAACTACTTCCGCATGTACAAAAAGCTGTCCGGTATGACCGGTACCGCCAAGACAGAAGCCACCGAGTTCACCGAGATCTACGGCCTGAACATCGTTACGGTGCCCACCAACCGCCCCCGTCAGCGCATCGATTATCCGGATGCCATCTACAAGACGGTCAACGGCAAATACAATGCCGTTATCCAGCAGGTGCTGGAATGCCACCAGAAGGGCCAGCCCGTGCTGGTGGGTACGGTCAGCGTGGAAAAGAGTGAGACCCTTGCCAAGATGCTGCAGAAGTACACCCGCGACTTCAACGTGCTGAACGCAAAGAACCACGAGCGTGAAGCCGAGATCGTGGCGCAGGCCGGCAAAAAGGGTGCCATTACCATTGCCACCAACATGGCAGGCCGTGGTACTGATATCATGCTGGGCGGCAACGCCGAGTTCATGGCCAAGGCCCAGATGCGCAAGGAACATTTCTGCGAAAACCTGCTGAACCCGGAAAAGCCCGAGGATGCCGACCCGGCTGCAGTGGAAATGCTGCTGACCGAAGCCAACGGTCACGGCGATACCGAGGATGCCAACATCCTTGCTGCCCGCAAGCGCTTCGATGAGCTGTACGCCCAGTGCAAGCCCCAGATCGATGCCGAAGCTGAGCAGGTGCGCGCTGCAGGCGGCCTGTTCATCATCGGCACCGAACGCCACGAGAGCCGCCGCATCGACAACCAGCTGCGCGGCCGTGCCGGCCGTCAGGGCGACCCGGGTGCTTCCCGCTTCTACCTGAGCCTGGAAGATGACCTGATGCGCCTGTTCGGCGGCGACCGCGTCTCCAGCCTGATGGATACCCTCAAGATCGATGAGGACACTCCCATCGAGAACCGCATGATCACCAACACGCTGGAAAGCGCCCAGAAAAAGCTGGAAGGCCGCAACTTCGAGATCCGCAAGAACGTGCTGAAGTACGACGACGTGATGAACCAGCAGCGCGAGATCATCTATGGTCAGCGCCGCAAGGTGCTGGATGGCGAGGATATCAGCACCGAAATGCACAAGATGCTGCGCGAGAACATCGATTCCAGCTGCGACCAGTTCCTGCCGGTGATGTGAAGGACGACTGGGACTTTGGTGCCCTGCGCCGCCACTATCTGGGCTGGCTGACCACCGAGGAAGACCTCCACTACACCGTGGCCGACTTTGACGATATCTCCCGCAAGGGCATTGCCGACCAGCTCTATGACCGCGGCATGAAGATCCTCTCCGACAAGGAGCAGCGCTACGGTACTCCCATCATGCGTGAGCTGGAGCGCATCTGCCTGCTCAAGTGCGTGGACCGCATGTGGATGGACCACATCGACAACATGGACCAGCTGCGTCAGGGCATTGCGCTGCGCGGCTACGGCCAGAAGGACCCCGTTGTGGAGTACCGCATCGAGGGCTTTGACATGTTCGACCAGATGGTGGATTCCATCCGTGAGTCCAGTGTGAAGATGCTGCTGACCATCGAGATCCGTCAGGCCGGTGCTGCCCCCAAGCGTGAGCAGGTGGCAAAGCCCACCGGCGAAGGCTTTGTGCCCGGCAACGGTGCACCCGGTGCCAAGGGTGCACCCCACGGCCAGCCTGTGCGTGTCATCAAAATTGGCCGCAACGACCCCTGCCCCTGCGGCAGCGGCCTGAAGTGGAAAAAGTGCACCTGCGCCAAGTACCACCCGGAAGGCACATCGACGAACGAAAACTAAGTAAAAAACCTCTCAGGCTCTGCCATAAGGCAGGGTCTGGGAGGTTTTTGATAAAATAGAGGGAGTTGATTTTGGAATGATCACACCAGAAAAACTGCTCGAATCCGCAAAGGAGCTGGAAACCCAGCTGCGCACATGGCGGCGCACCCTGCACCGCCACCCGGAGGTAGGCTTTGACCTGCCCGAGACAAAAGCGCTGGTCAAAAAAGCCCTGACCGAGATGGGCTATGCCCCGCAGGACTGCGGCAAGTGCGGCGTACTCGCGCTAGCGGGCGGCAAGCGCCCCGGCAAGACCATCCTGCTGCGCGGTGACATGGATGCTTTGCCCATTCAGGAAGAATCCGGTGAGGAGTTTGCTTCCGAGATCCCGGGCCGGATGCACGGCTGCGGCCACGATATGCACACCGCCATGATGCTGGGTGCGGCAAAGCTGCTCAAAGAACACGAGGACAAGATCGAGGGCACCATCAAGCTGGAATTCCAGCCTGCAGAGGAGATCTTTCAGGGTTCGCTGGACATGCTGAAAAACGGCCTGCTGGAAAACCCGAAGGTGGACGCTGCCGTGATGTTCCACGTTCTGGCCGGGATGCCCCTGCCCGTTGGCACCGTGCTGGTGCCGGGCGGCGGCATCACCATGGCAAGCTGTGAGCAGTACCACATCACCGTACACGGCAAGGGCGGCCATGGCTCCATGCCCAACGCCTGCATCGACCCCATCACCGCAGCGGCCCACATCCACATTGCCCTGCAGGAGATCAACAGCCGTGAGCTGGACCCCGCCAAGTTTGGCGTGTTCACCACGGGCCGGTTTGAAGCTGGCAAGCATCCAACGTCATCCCGGATTCTGCCGATATGTGGGGCACTATCCGCACGGTGGACCCCGAAGGTGCCGTGAGCGAGCAGATCCACCAGCGCATGACCGAGATCGCGCAGGGCGTGGCGGCAGCTATCGCTGCACTGCTGATGTGGAGTTCAGCGACCACTGCCCCTGCATGGTGGTGGATACGCCTCTTGCCAAGAATGCCCTGACCTATATGACCGAACTGCTGGGCCGTGGTGCCATGGATATGACCGTCCTCACCGGCGGCAAGCCCGGCGGCGGCAGCGAGGACTTTGCCTTTGTCAGTCATGAAGTGCCTACCGTGAGCATGTTCCTCTCCGCCGGAAATGCCAAGGAGGGCTATGTTTACGGCCAGCACCACCCCAAGGTGCGCTTTGACGACAGCGTGCTGTACGAGGGCTCTGCGGCCTATGTTTATATGGCTCTGCGCTGGCTGAGCGACCACAAGGCATAACCATTTAGAATAGCCGCCATTTCATTCTGGCTATCTTCAGCGGAAAATTTATTATTTATTTGAACCTCCGAAAAATCCGCGGATTTTCCGGGAGGTTCTTTTTCACGGATGGGTTCGGAGCAGCACACTGCATCTCTTAAAAAAACGCCTTTATAAACAAAAAATCCCGGAAGGTTCGCACCCTCCGGGGTCTTTTTATATCAGTTTTGCCCCCGCATGGGGCAGGCTGTCGGCGCCAAGGCTCTGCAACCTCTGGGGCAGGGCGGCGAGGTCGCCGCCGGTGTAATACCACGCAGCGGCAAACGCGGCCAGTGCCAGAATCAGCAGAAAAATCAGGCATTCCGCACCCTGTGCCGTTTGCGCGGCGCTGCTGTCGGTGCATCCGGCTCCGGCTTGTCCGGCAGGCGCTGCGCCGTCAGGGCATCTGCCGGGATGGCCCTGCCATACTTCTGCCAGATCGTTCCCGCCGCCTGCGGCAGACCGGAAGCCGCCCGGCGGATCATATCCAGCAGCCACAAAGCAGGCGTATCTGCATTGGCCACCGTGCGCACCCAGCAGCCTTTCCGGCCGCCCAGAAACAGCACCGTGTCCTCGGCGCGCTCCAGACACCCGGCTGCAAAGTCTGCACCCACAAGGCGCTGCGCTGCCCGCACACGGGTAAGCTTTGCCGGCACCGGCCCGCCCTTGACCCGGCAGACCTTTGCGCTCAGCTTTTCCCGCACCTTTGCATCGGCATAGCTCATGGCTCCAAAATCAAACACTTTTTCTGCGCCGGCCACCGTTTCCATCCGGGCTTCCAGCAGAGTGCCTGCGTCGGCATCGCAGCACACCAGCAGCCTGTGGTGCGTTTCCAGCGCCTGCACCGCTGCATGAACAAGGGTCATCTCCCCTTCTCCGTACAGCTCTGCCGCAAAGCGGCCGTTCAGGGCCTTGCGGGCCTTTTCCAGCCCGGCAGGCGTTTCGGCCTGCAGGGCCGCAAGCACCTCTGCCCCACGGCCACGGCACTGGGCAGCAAGTCCTGTCTGCTGCACTGCCTGTTGTACTGCCCACAGCGGTGCGCCAAACAACCGCAGCACACAGGTGGTCTGCGTTTTTTCTTCGTGTATCAACTGCTTCACCCCCGCGGCCCGGGGCCGCTCGTATTAACCCTTGAGGAAGGTGCTGTCCAGTGCCGTCAGAGCCGCAGCATCATGCCGGGCGCTTTTTGCCAGTGCCTGTGTATCTGCAGGAACTTTGCCCTGAGCCAGACGCAGCGCCAGTTCCAGTGCCGCCTGTGCCGCGCGGGCACGCACCAGCGCACGGTCGGGGCGGGAGACGAAGAGCTTTTTTACATAGACGGTCTCACCGCAGGCAGCACCCAGATACACCGTGCCCACCGGGCGGACGGCATCGCCGCCGTTGGGGCCTGCCAGACCGGTGACGCTGACAGCGATATCGGCCCCGGCAGCTTCGGCTGCGCCCAGTGCCATCTGTGCTGCCACCGGTGCGGACACCACATTGTACTTTGCGATCGCCGCCGGGTCTACACCGATCATCTTTGCCTTGGCCTGCTCCCAGTAGGTAACAAAGCCGAAGCCGAACACCTCACTTGCACCGGACACATTGGTCAGCCGCTGGGCGATCATGCCGCCTGTGCAGCTTTCTGCCGTGGCAATGGTGAGTCCCTTTTTCTTCAGGGTGTGCACCAGAGTCTCTTCCAGACCGGTCACATCCTCATCATACACCGCATCACCCAGCAGATCATAGAACTTTGTGGCGTATGCGCGGCACATTTTTTTCGGCTGAACTGTCGGTTTCTGCCCGGGCAGTAATGCGGATCTCGCACTCGCCGGTCTTGCAGTAGATGGCGGCGGTGGGATTTGCGTTTTCCAGCAGATGCCGCACACGGTATTCGATATCGCTTTCGCCGCCCAGCACCCGCAGCGTGATGGAATGCAGGGTGCAGTTCTGACGGGCCAGCAGCAGCGGGCGCACGCTCTCCTCCCACATGGCCTTCATTTCGTGAGGCACGCCGGGCATGAGCACAGCACAGTGGCCATCCTGTTCAAACCATGCACCGGGGGCCGTGCCGTGGTTGTTGATGACCTTGTGGCCGTGCACCGGCACCATGGCCTGCTTGCGGTTGTTTGGGGTCGTCTTGCGCCCGGTACGAGTGAAGAAATCCACGATCTTCTGCCATTCTTCCGGGTCAAAAGCCAGCGTGTCGCCGTAGCATCCAGCAACCGTCTCCTTGGTCAGGTCATCCGCCGTGGGGCCAAGGCCGCCGGTGAACACCAGCAGGTCGCACCGCTGCTTTGCTTCGTTGACGAAATCCGCCAAACGGCCGTGGTTGTCGCCAATGGTGCTCTCGCGCTGGACGGTGATGCCCAGAGCCGCCAGTTCCCGGCTGAGGTACTGGGCGTTGGTGTTGAGAATGTTGCCGAGCAGCAGCTCGGTGCCCACACTGATGATCTCTGCTGTCATGGCTTTCACCCCTCAAATTCGACCTGATCGGTGATACGGATGCGGATGCGCTCGGCGCTCTCTGCTGCTTCGGCTTCCAGCGCGGCAAGGCCGGGCATGGCGGCTTCGGCTTCCAGAATTTCGGCCAGCTCCGGGCGGATCTTCGGATGCGGCGGGGTGAAGATGGTGCAGCAGTCCTCGTAGGGCAGGATGCTGGTCTCAAAGGTGTTGATGTGGCGGGCCGTCTCCACGATCTCGGTCTTGTCCATGCCGATGAGCGGGCGCAGGATGGGCAGATCCTGCGCAGCATCGGTGCACTGCAGGGCCTTGACGGTCTGGCTGGCTACCTGAGCCAGACTCTCGCCGGTAACAAGGGCTTCGCAGCCCTGCTTCTTGGCAATAACGTTGGCAATGCGCATCATGCTGCGGCGCATCAGCACCGTGAACAGCACATCCGGAGCATTATCCCGGATGTACTCCTGCGGCTTGGTGTAGGGCACGACGAACAGATTGGAGCTGCCCGTATAGATGCTGGTGAGCTGCGCCAGAGCTTTTACCTTGAGCTTTGCGCGCTCCGAAGTGTACGGCGGAGACGCAAAGTGGATGTGGTCCAGTGCCAGACCGCGCTTTGCCATGCGGTAAGCTGCCACGGGACTGTCGATGCCGCCAGACAGCATGTTCAATGCACGGCCGCTGGTGCCCACGGGCAGACCGCCCTCGCCGGGCACTTTGGGGCCGTGGATGTAGGCACCGTAATCACGAATTTCTACGATCACCTTGAAATCCGGGTTATGCACATCCACCTTGAGGTAGTTGTGTTTGCCCAGCAGATAGGCACCCAGCTCCCGCATCAATTCAGGGCTGGTCATGGGGTAGGTCTTGTCGGAGCGGCGGGCTTCCACCTTGAAGGTGCGGATGCCGTGCAGACTGGCACCGAGGTAATCCTCAGCGGTCTGGCAGATGGTGTCAAAGTCCTTGTCGCAGACCACGGCGCGGCTGAGCGCCGCAAGGCCGAACACCTTGCTCACCCGGTCAAAGGCGAGGTCCATATCCACGTCCTCTTCCTCAGGCTCCATGTAAAAGGTGGACTGGGTGCAGTAGACCTTGAACTTGCCCACGGTCTTGAGCCGGTAGCGCAGAATTTTCATCATCGCCGACTCGAACTGGTTGCGGTTGAGGCCTTTCAGGGACATTTCACCCTGATAGCCCATGATAATTTCATGCATAAATGTTGTATCTCCTAGGTTACGATTTAACATGGCCTCCGCTTGCGCTCTGGCCATTCTCAGCGGAAATTTTAATATTTATATTTGTGTTCTGAAAATGACTGCGGTCATTTCCAGAACACTTTTTCACGGGCAGGGTCGTAACGGTCAGCGGCATCCATCCTCCTATTCGCGAAAGTATCCTGACGAAAAATACAGAGGAACAATTTGCTGCATCTGCCGGTCCGGACCCCTTCCGTAAAAATGCGTTTGGAGTGCCCCGCAGGGCACGACAAACGCCCTAATCAGAATGATCCTTCCTCTAAACATGGCCAGAGCAAAGCGGCGGCCATTCCAGATGGTCCTGCCTGTGGAATCACTTCCGGATCCTCTGCAAGCTCTTCATTCCGTCCTCAAAGCGGTCAAGGAAGGCATCCACATCCTCGGGGGTGTTGTCGCCGCAGAAGGACACGCGGATGGCCGTGTCGATGGCAAGCGGGTCTTTGCCCATGGCTGCCAGCGTGTGGCTGGGCTGGCCGCGGCCGCAGGCACTTGCCGAGGAAACATACACCTGTGCTTCGGCCAGCCATGCCAGCATCGTCTCGCTCTTGATGCACATCTCGCTGAAGTTCAGCACCTCGGGCACCGCGTTTTCCGGGCTGTTGAGCTCCACCTCCGGAAAGGCCTTCAGGCCGTCCCGCAGACGCTGGTTCAGGGCCTTCATAGCGGTGTCACGGCTCTTCATGGTCTTGGCAAGACGGGTGGCGGCTGCGGCAAGACCCATGGCGTAGGGCAGGTTTTCGGTGCCCGGGCGCAGGCCGCGCTCCTGCTCACCGCCGAGGTACGGCGGCCGGAACGCCTGCACCAGACGGTCAGAAAGGTAGAGCGCACCAATGCCTTGGGAGCGTGGATCTTGTGGCCGCTCACCGACAGGGTGTCGATGTTCGTCAGCTTGATGGGCACACGCATCCACGCCTGCACTGCGTCCACATGGACAATGGTGCGGCTGTTGCGGCGCTTGACCTCGGCGGCAAGGCGTTCCACATCGTTGCGGGTGCCCACCTCGTTGTTCACCATCATGCAGGCCACGAGGATGGTGTTCTTGTCCACATGCTCCAGCATTTCGTTGATATTCAATGTGCCGTCCGGGCGGGGCTTGACCACCGTGACGTTGTAGCCCTGCTTCGCCAGCTCTTCCAGCGGGCGCTGGACGCTGGGGTGCTCAAAGCCGGACACCACGATGCCCTTGCCGAAAGTGCGGGTGCGCACCGCGCCCAGCAGGGCCAGATTGTTGCTCTCGCTGCCGCAGGAGGTAAAATACAGCTCCTTTGACTTGCAGCCCAGTGTACGGGCCACAGCGGCACGGGCGGCGTTGAGCGCTTCCTCGCTGCGGGCACCGGGGCCGTACAGGCTGGACGGGTTTGCCCAGTGTTCCCGCATGGCCTTGTCGATGACATCCGCCACCTCGGAAGCCACCATGGTGGTAGCGGCGTTATCCAGATAATGCAATTCAGGGTTTTGCAGCATAAAAGGGATTCCTGCTTTCTGTTTTTATAATAATCCAGTTTAATTATAGCACAGAAAGCTGTAGAACGCAAAATATTCGCGTTTGCGAACGCAGCGCAGCAATGAAAGCCCCAGTGGGGCTTTTAAGCGACAGAACGGTCTTGCGCAGCAAGATGGAGGGCCTCGCCCCGACAAGTTCGTATATGTTTTTCCTTGACAAACACCCCGGCATTGTGCTATCTTTACTGCATAGAGACCGTATCTCTGCTGACGGAACCTTGTGGAGCACCACAGTGCAGGGATGGCGGGAGAGTCAATGCCGACCGTCTGGGCAGCCTTGCGCAATTGCTGCGCAAAGCTGCCTTTTTGTTGTCGGAAGTTGTTTCTATAAGCAGGGTGCGTTGAATGGCGGGATTTTTTGCCCGCAGACAAGGCGATTTTTCGCAGCAATCCTGACGGATTGCAAGGGAAAGCAACGCAGGATGCGAGCAAAAAGGCCGTTCAGGCGGCGTGCAATGCTTGTAAAAACGACTTCCAAAGGAGGATGTCTGATGAAAACCGATATCGAGATCGCACAGGAAGCCAAAATGAGACCCATCACCGAGATCGCCGCCCAGCTGGGCCTTTCCGATGAGCACGTGATCCCCTATGGCCGCTACAAGGCCAAGATCGATCACCGCCTGATCCACGATGCCAAAAAGCAGGGCAAGCTGATCCTTGTCACTGCCATCAGCCCCACCCCGGCGGGCGAGGGCAAAACCACCACCAGCGTGGGTCTGGCCGATGCCATGAACGCTCTGGGCAAAAAGACCATGCTCTGCCTGCGTGAGCCGTCCCTCGGCCCCGTGTTCGGTGTCAAGGGCGGCGCAGCCGGCGGCGGCTACGCACAGGTAGTGCCCATGGAGGATATCAACCTGCACTTCACCGGCGACCTGCACGCCATTGGCACAGCCAACAACCTGCTGGCTGCCATGATCGACAACAGCATCCAGCAGGGCAACCCGCTGAACATCGACCCCCGCCGCATCACATGGAAGCGCTGCATGGACATGAATGACCGTCAGCTGCGGTTCATCGTGGACGGTCTGGGCGGCAAGGTGAACGGCACCCCCCGCGAGGACGGCTTTGATATCACCGTTGCCAGCGAGGTGATGGCGATCTTCTGCCTCGCCACCAGCATTTCCGACCTGAAGGAGCGTCTTTCCAAGATCGTATGCGCCTACACCTACGACGGCAAGCCCGTCACTGCCGGTGAGATCGGTGCTGCCGGTGCCATGACCGCCCTGCTGAAGGACGCGCTGGACCCGAACCTTGTACAGACGCTGGAAAACAACCCCGCCATCATCCACGGCGGTCCCTTTGCCAACATCGCCCACGGCTGCAACAGCGTGCTGGCTACCAAGCTGAGCCTTTCTCTGGCCGACTATACCATCACTGAAGCAGGCTTTGGTGCTGATCTGGGCGCAGAGAAGTTTTTGGATATCAAGTGCCGCTACGCCGGTATCGCTCCCTCTGCCTGCGTGCTGGTGGCCACTGTGCGTGCCCTCAAGAGCCACGGCGGCGTGGCAAAGGCCGACCTGAGCCAGCCCAATCTCGAAGCCGTCAAGGCCGGTGCATCCAACCTCATCCGCCACATCGACAACCTGAAAATGGCTTCGGCCTGCCGGTGGTGGTCGCCATCAATGCCTTCCCCACCGATACCGCCGAAGAGCAGGCCTACGTGGAGCAGGTGTGCGCCGAGCAGGGTGTTCCCTGCGTGCTGAGCGAGGTGTTCGCCAAGGGCGGCGAGGGCGGCAAGGCGCTGGCCGAGAAGGTGCTGGAGGTGCTGGAGGATCGTCCCATCCAGTACACCTACCCGCTGGAAATGCCCCTGAAGGACAAGATCAACGCCATCGCCACCAAAATTTACCGGGCCGACGGCGTGAACTACAGCGCCGCCGCCAGCAAGACACTGGCCGAGCTGACTGAGATGGGTTACGGAAACCTGCCCGTGTGCATCGCCAAGACCCAGTACAGCTTCAGCGACAACGCAAAGCTCATCGGTGCCCCCACCGGCTTTACCATGGAGGTGCGCGAGGTGCGCCTTGCTGCTGGTGCCGGTTTCGTGGTGGTCATCTGCGGTAATATCATGACCATGCCGGGCCTGCCCAAGAAGCCCGCCGCTGTGGGCATCGATGTGGATGCCAACGGCAAGATCACCGGCCTGTTCTAAGTTTCAAGTAAAAAATAAGAGGTTCGCTCAGTGAACGAACCTCTTATTTTTATCCTTCTGTGTGGCTGCACAGATAATCCGTCCATACGGCATACCCGGCGGGTCTCAAATGGTAGCCGTCCGGCTGGGCGTAGCTTTCGATCAGGTCGCCGTTTTCATCTGCCAGCACTTCCCACAGGTTGAGAAAATAGCAGTTCTTTTCCAGCGCAATGGCTGCCAGCTCATTGTTGATCTGGCACAGGCGGTCGCGGTTCAAGCCTCATGGCCGGACTTCTGGCATACTTCCGGCCGCACCGGCGTGATGGACTGCACATAGATCTTTGCATTTGGCAGTGTCTGGCTCAGCATGTCCAGCATCAGCCGGTAATAGGTCAAAAAGCTGCTATAATCGGTATCGCGGCCCAGCACGTTGGTGCCCAGCAGAACATAAATAGCTCTGGGCTGCTGGGCGGTCAACGCTTCTAGCGGCACCTCAGCCACGCCGTCGGTGCGCTTGCAGGTGGTGCCGTTGACGATCACGTTCGGCCCAACACCCTTGTACGCACAGAACATGGCGTTCTGCATTCCCTCCTCGTACAGCTGCATACCCTGCGTCAGGCTGTCGCCCACAAAGCTCACGTCATTGAACCATTCCTTGCCCACAGCCGTGCTGCTCTTTGGCAGCGCCGCCATACGGAAATCCAGCGCAGTGGCCGCGCTGTCTGCAAGCGTCTGCACCGTGAGCTGCCGCGCCACCGCGTAGGAGGCCGTGTTCCAAGTATTATCCTGTGTTACCTCCTGCAGGATGGTGTTCTGCCCAACGCCGGAGGGCCGCTGTTCCCGGTGCAGGCTCTTCCACAACATCCCGATGGCTCCCACCAGCAAAAGCAGCAGCAGCAAAGCTGTCGCCATGAACCGCCTGCGCCAGCGTTTGCGCAACACGCGCCGCCGGTATTCCTGATAGTCTGCCATGCTGTCTCCCTCACTTTTCTGCCCGGCTATGCTGCGGGCTTTCTCGTTCTTAGTATACCATATCTGTGCATTCCGGCAAGACCCGTTTTCTGCCAGAGTGCCTAAAATTGCAGATTCTTTTGCACGCAGCATGCCATTGTGTGCAAAAAGCCCGCCTTCTATTGGGTCAAAAGCTTGCATCCTGTACCATAGATGTGTTATACTGAACTGAACTACTATTGATAGGGAGGCTTTCACGATGGCATTTACTCCAAAACTGACTTATAAAGGCAAGCCCCTCGTCCGCAAGGACAATGAGCTGTACTACGGCAATATGACCGACCCATATGTGCTCTATCTGCAGATCACGACCACCAAGCCTGTGGGCGACCAGCAGGTTGCAGACAAGGTCCACCTGATGCTGCTCTCTACCGACACCACCAAGGCTCCGCAGGAGCGCGTGATGCGTCAGACCACCAAGATCGGCCTGTACAACGCTTTGGACATCGGCAGCATCTGGCTGCAGAAGGCAAACGCACAGTAAACAAAAAAGACCGCTGCACCGGAGTGCAGCGGTCTTTTTTGCTTATTCTTCGGTCACTTCAAAGTCGAGGGGCTTGCCGCAGTTCGGGCACTTGGGTGCGCCGTCCAGCAGTTCGTCTTCCTCAAACACGGCGGTAGTGCCGCAGTCCGGGCAGGTCACTTCGTACTGCACGGGGCCATCCTCGGCATCCTCTTCGCCGTCCCCTTCCAGAGCGACCTCAAAGGTCACGCCGCAGTGCGCGCAGTTGCTTCGCCTGCATCCAGATCATCCTCGCTGACGTAAACGGTCTCGCCGCAGTTGGGGCAGGCCACTTCATAGAACGGCTCGCTGGCGATGTCATCATCCTTGGCATCGTCGTCGCCATCGGTGTCCTCATCCTCAGCGTCCTCGCTTTCGCCGTCTTCGTCCTCCTCCTCGTACAGATCTGCTTCCAGATCTTCCAGCTCATCGCTCAGGTCGTTGATCTGGTCGTAGGCGCGGGAAAGATCTTCGTCCACGCTCTCGATGACCTCAGCCATTTCACCCAGCAGTGCGCTCATGGCCTTGATGATCTTGCCCTCTTTGGTGGTATCATCAATGCCCAGACCATCGACCAGACCCTGCAGATAAGCTGCCTTTTTGTTCAGTTCCATACGAATGCCCTCCTTAAAATGAAAAAATCGGAGTTTTAAAAAAACCGGGCAGACGGTTGCCCGCAGCCCGGTTTGGCGTTAAAGAGATCAGACGCGCTCCATATACTCGCCGGTGCGGGTATCGATGCGGATGTGGTCGCCCTCGTTGATGAACAGAGGCACACGAATCTCAGCACCGGTCTCGACGGTAGCGGGCTTCAGGGTGTTGGTGGCAGTGTTGCCCTTGACACCCGGCTCGGTCTGGGTAACTTCCAGCTCGATGAAGTTGGGGATCTCGACGCTGAACACCTTGCCCTTGTAGCTCAGCAGCTTGCACAGCTCGTTCTCCTTGCAGAACTTGAAGTTATCGGGCACATCGGCTGCGTTGACGGGGATGTCATCGTAGGTCTCGTTGTCCATGAAGTGGTACAGATCGCCATCCTCGTAGCTATAGGTCACATCCTTGCGCTCGATGAAAGCCTGCGGGAACTTTGCGGTCGGGTTGTAGCTGGTCTCAACCACAGAGCCGGTAATCACGTTCTTGGTCTTGGTACGGACAAAGGCAGCGCCCTTGCCGGGCTTCACGTGCTGGAACTCAACGACCTGAAGAACCTGGCCGTCCTGCTCAAAGGTCACGCCATTGCGAAACTCGCCTGCAGAAATCATAGGAATTCCTCCATTAGTTTAATCTCAAATGCTTAACGCATATCTCTATTTATTTTACCCAATCCGTTTGCATTTGGCAAGGGGTTTCGGCAAAAAAGACGATAAAAACACAAAATTTTTTACGTTTTGCACGCTGCATGGTACATCTGCTGCATAGCCCCGGCATCCTCAGCCTGCGTGCCTGCGCTCTCGCAGATGATAACCGGCTGCAGCTTCCGCTCAGCCAGCAGTTCCATCAGCGGCTGCGGCTCCGGGCCGAACTGGGTCTCGGCAAAGGTCCAGTGGCGCTTTTCGCCGCCCGCCGAATACTCGATGCGGGAAAAATGCACATGGAACCGTTCTGCCCGTTGGTCCCCCAGCTTTTCTGCCATGCGGTCAAGGATGGCAGCGTAGTCCTCTTTCGAGCGGATGCCGCCCAGAGTGCGGGCATTCAGGTGGCCGAAGTCGATGCAGGGCGTAATGCGCTTATCCACGCTGCACAGCGCCAGCACCTCGTCCAGTGTGCCCAGCTGGCCGATTTTGCCCATGGTTTCCGGGCAGAGAGTCATATCGGCAAAGCCTGCTTCGTCCAGCGCTTCCACGGCACGGCGCATGGTATCCAGTGCTTTTTCAAGGGCCGCTTCCCGGCTCTGCTTGCCGCAGCTGCCGGAGTGGAAGATGATGCGTCTTCCGCCCAGCGCCTTGCACACCGCCGCACTTTGCAGCAGATACTGGATGCTGTTGAGCCGCTTTTCCTCTTCCAGACTGGACATGCTGATATAATACGGTGCATGCACGCTGAACAGGATATCCTTTGGCCCGGCCAGTGCGGCCATTTTTGCAGCCTTGTCCAGCCCCAGACGCACGCCGCGCCCGCACTGGTACTCGAAGGCGTTCAGTCCCATCTTTGCGGTGTACTCCGGCACATCCAAGCTGCTTTTGTAGCCTTGGGCGGCAAAGCTGTCGCTGGTGCCTGCGGTGCCGAACCGGATCTTCCAATCGCTCACAGGGTCTTGCCTCCCCGGTCATAGTATTTCTGCCAGTGTTTTTTCTCCCACTTACGCTTGAGGATGACCTGCGCACCGAGATCCGGGCCGCGGGGCACCACCATCAAGCCCGGAATGCCGTACAGCGCTGCCGCCATGCGGTCGGCATAGAGCTGGTCGCCCACCATCGCCATCTGACGGTGCTTCACGCCCATGCGGTGCTGCGCTGCCATCAGAGCAAAGGGCAGCGGCTTTGCGGAGCGGTACAGGTACGCAAGGCCCAGCTTCTGGCAAAGGGCCGCACCCGCTTTTCCGCACCGTTGGACACGATGGTGAGCCTGACACCCGCCCTGCGCATAGTGTCCAACCACACGGCCACATCTTCCGGCAGCTCCTGACTGCGGTCGGCGGTGAGGGTGTTATCGATATCCAGCACCAGCGCAGTGATGCCTTTTGCCGCCAGCCATTCCGGCGTGATGTGGGTGACATCCTTGAAAACGTATTCGGGGGTGATGAGCATAGTATTTCTCCCTGCAATGAAAATAGGGGAGCCTGCAATACAGGCTCCCCTACATCGGCGTTAGCAACGCGTATGAAATCTAAAGCAACAGCGACTTCAAGTGATCAATTACTTGAACTTGCGCTTGCGGGCTGCTTCGGACTTCTTCTTGCGCTTGACAGACGGCTTCTCGTAAGCCTCGCGCTTACGGACCTCTGCGAGCACACCGCTGCGAGCGGTGCTGCGCTTGAAGCGACGCAGTGCGCTTTCCAGCGACTCGCCCTCTTTAACACGAATTTCCGACATCTTATTCCCTCCCTTGGACCGTGAGGCAGGAATTTCGTTGTTACATGGTAACTAACAGTAGACAGTATAGCGCATTTTCTCCGGTTCGTCAACCTTTTTTTGAAAGTTTTTTGCGCAAATCTTTGAAAAGATTTTGAATAAACGTTCCCGGGTGTTTTATGCGCCAGTCCGCCTCTGCGGGTAGTTGTATATCCAGCCTTTCGGCAGGGTATCGGTTGGTTTAGCCCTTGACAGCCAGATTGACCAGACGGCCCTTGACGTAGATCTCCTTGACCAGCTGCTTGCCTTCCAGAGCGGCAGCAACAGCGGGGTCAGCCTTGGCGGCAGCAATGGCGGCAGCAGCGTCAATGTCGGCAGCCACCTTCAGGCGGGCCTTCACCTTGCCGTTCACCTGCACAGCGATCTCCACCGTGCTTTCCACGCACTTGGCCTCTTCGTACTTGGGCCAGGGGTAGTAAGCCAGCTGCTCGTCGTGGCTGTGGCCCAGCTTCTCCCACAGCTCTTCGGTCATGTGGGGAGCAAACGGGTTCAGCAGCTGAACAACGGTCTCCAGCTCGGCCTTGGTCGCGCCGCCGTTGTCGTACAGGGCGTTCACCAGCGTCATGAGCTGGGCAATGGCGGTGTTCATCTTCAGGGTCTCGATGTCAGCGCCCACCTTCTTGATGGTCTGGTGCATCAGGGTCTCGACCTGCGGGCGATAGCCCTCGCCCTCCACCAGCTTGTCGCTCAGCGTCCACACGCGGTCCAGGAAGCGGTTGCAGCCTGCAATGGCAGAGGTCTGCCACGGTGCAGCCTGTTCAAAGTCGCCCATGAACATCTCGTACAGACGCATGGTGTCAGCACCGTACTGGTCCACCACCTCGTCCGGTTGATGACGTTGCCAGAGACTTGGACATCTTCACGATGGGGTGGCGTGACATTTCGCCGTACTTTTCTTCCAGAGCCTTTTCAGCGGCCTTCTGGCTGCCGTACTCCTTCAGCAGCTTTTCCTGCTCCTCAGCGGGCAGGTTGACAAAGCTGTGGGGGTTCAGGCCCAGGATCATGCCGTGAGCGGTGCGCTTCTGGTAGGGTTCCGGAGAAGGCACAGCGCCGATATCATACAGGAACTTATGCCAGAAACGGCTGTACAGCAGATGCAGGGTGGTGTGCTCCATGCCGCCGTTGTACCAGTCTACCGGAGACCAGTATTCCAGAGCTTCCTTGGAAGCAATGGCATCCTTGCAGTGGGGGTCCATGTAGCGCAGGAAGTACCAGGAAGAACCGGCCCACTGGGGCATGGTGTCAGTCTCGCGGGTAGCGGGGCCGCCGCAGCAGGGGCAAGTAGTCTTGACCCAGTCCTTGTGGCGGGCCAGCGGAGATTCTCCGTCCGGACCCGGCTCAAAATCGGTGATGTCCGGCAGGGTCAGGGGCAGGCTGCTCTCGGGCAGGGGCTGCCAGCCGCACTTTTCACACTTGACCATGGGGATGGGTTCGCCCCAGTAGCGCTGACGGCTGAACACCCAGTCGCGCAGCTTGTAGTTGACCTTATCGCAGCCCTTGCCGTTTGCCTCCAGCCAGTCGATCATCTTTTTCTTTGCATCGGTGACGGACAGGCCGTTCAGGAAGCCGGAGTTGACCAGCGTGCCGGTGGCCACATCGGTGAAGGCGGCTTCGTCCAGATTGGACGGGGTATTGCCCTTGACCACCTCGATGATGGGCAGGCCGAACTTCTTGGCAAACTCCCAGTCGCGGGTATCGTGGGCGGGCACAGCATGATGGCACCGGTGCCGTAGGTGGACAGAACGTAGTCGGAGATGAAAATGGGGATCTCGGTATCGTTGACCGGTTGATGCCCATGACGCCTTCCAGCTTCACGCCGGTCTTTTCCTTGTTCAGCTCGCTGCGCTCAAAGTCGCTTTTGCGGGCTGCCTCGGCCTGATAGGCCTTGACGGCATCGGCATTCTTGAGGATGCCCTTGTCCAGCCATTCCTTGACCATGGCATGCTCCGGGGAGACGACCATGTAGGTGGCACCAAACAGGGTGTCACAGCGG
>ENA-OPZM01000190-OPZM01000190.1-human-gut-metagenome-genome-assembly--contig:-NODE-190-length-26741-cov-10.695123_pt1 | contig 26741 bp, 30 predicted proteins | sample MGYA00242478_ERZ504493 | MGnify/ENA primary metagenome ERZ504493 (study PRJEB26092, sample SAMD00036227) | human gut metagenome | host: Homo sapiens | study: EMG produced TPA metagenomics assembly of... | reverse complement strand
AGTTCTATCGCGATAGACTGGCGATGATTCCACCGCACAATTTCACGGTATCGTTCGGACAGGTAACCTTCACGCCCTGGTGCCTGCCTTTGCCGCGGATAATCGTTACCGTCCGGATCCATACGGTCTCCCACAAAAACAATCTGCGCCACCGTAATGCCGAGAATATCGGCCAATTCTCGAACAGCGAACGACTTGTCGACGTTTTTTTCGGAGATATCGACGCTGCTGGCGCCGCCCGGCCGTACCTCCAAATGCGGTAGATCGGCGGCAACCGCTCGTGCCAGACGATTCTTCTTCTCGTTGGTTGGATCCCACGCCTCCTTGGCTTCGATGGGCGCAAGCTGCCCTAATGCGGAGAATGTGATCTGGCTGCCACGATCCTCGATACGTTCACCCCAAACGTGCGTGAGCCAGATACCCTGTTCGCGCGCATTGCGTTCCAACGATTCGTAAGCCTTCGCACGATCATCCGCGCTGAGGTCATGGGCGAAGACCGGCGCCCAATCCGATCCGTCCCAACGGTAATATCGGGTGCCGCTGGTCGGCATAAGATGCAGATGCGACCGATTGGCTTGACCTGTCAACCGTTCCACCACCTGACTTTTCAGCAATGCATACTTGCCACCGGTGATCACCGCGACATCAATCAACGATGTCAATGCGGAGAAGCATTCGGCCATGTCGTCCTTCATTGGCTTTTTCGACCTTGCCAACGTGTTGTCGAGATCGAAGGCGATAAGGCGTACTCCATTGCACAATTCCTCGATATCCACGTCGTTCCAACAGGGCACGGAAATATCCGTCATGATCGTTTCCTCCTGTGTCGATGCAATGAACAATATGCTAACGCATGATTCGCGCAAGGCCCTGATATGGTAGAAGCCATGTATCAATTGCCTTGGGAATCAACAGTGTATAGAAACCGTCATGGTCGTGGGACCCGCACTCCCATGTTCGGTACCAGACTTCCACGTTATCGTACAAGAAGCGGTATGTTCGACGACATGCTGGTGGCTCAGATCCGTAGGCTCAACGATGCATGGCCCGAACTGGTGGCACCGGTACAGTTTGCGGTCGAGGACGTTCCGCCATCCGACCCGGCACTTGGGAGGCCACTGCGCACTTGGGCTCGCAGTCTTTCCCCGCGGAACATGGCATTCCGCCGCGCGTCGTGCTGTACCGTATGCCTTTGCAATCGCATGCGCGAAGCCGTATGGACCTGCAATTCGCCATCCGCGACGAAGTGGTGTTGCGCTTGGCGGAACTGTATGGACGCCGTCCCGAAGAGATCGACCCCGATTGGGGTATGTGATCAACGCACGACGGTCATGTTCTGGTTGGCCAGCACCTGCTCGCGGGCTTCCTTCAGATCCGTTGCGCCGATAATCGACACTCCGGCCAGTTTCGCATCCGATACGTCTTTTTGGCTGATACGGATGTTCCACACCATTGATTGGTCCGGATCGGCAAAGCTTACGGCGGCAACGTCTCCATCGTTGATATCCGCCAGATCAACCGTTGTCGAAGCGCCGGATTGGAGAGCAATCTCGCGCTGGTCAACAGTATCTCCGACACTGTTATAGGACGTCAATGTTGCCGTGCGCTCATCGCCCGATATGTTGGTGATGCCCACTTGAGCCGTGGCATGGTCGGGCACGGCCATGGCGGAGACGCTCATCGGCACTGAAGCGTTGACCAAGGCGAAATCAGCCTGGTCATCATCGCCATCATTGGTGATCTTCGCGGCGACGGATACCGGCTCGCTGGCGCTGATGGTAAGTCCGGTCGCGACTTGGGAACCGAACCCAGGTCGATGACCGAAACGCGATTCGATTCGAGCGTCTGCTGATTGGTTTTCTTCAGACCTTGGTCATCCGTCCAAGATACGGTGACGTCGGCCTGCCGAGACGGATACACATACAGGTTGACGGCATCGCCTTCCGTGAGTCCGTCAATCGCCAATGTTTTTGCGGCAACAGTATTGGGAACCGCATAATCCGATCCTTTTGCAACCAGACCATCCATGGCTATGGTGCGCACCACGGCCGCAACGGGAGTGTCCACGCTGGACACGGTAACGTACAAAGCATCCTGCCCGGAAGCTGCTGCGGCAAGGTTCAGCACAGATTCCTTGCCCGCGCCAACCGTCAACGTCGAACCGGTAGACAATGCCAAAGCACCCGACTTGTCGGATCCCCAAACCTTGATGTTCACCGACGTGGCCTTAGCCGACGGATTGGCCACGACCAGCTGCTGGGTCATGCCTGTTTTGGTGCCCGACACCATCAGCGACTGCTTCAAAGCCGGAGCGACGCAGGAAGCAGCGGAAACGCCTTTCAAATCTCCCTCAGTAGCCCAAGACATCGCCGAAGAGGCCGCTCCCGTTCCATCGGAAGCCGACAGCAATCGGGTATTCTGCAATTGGGCTCCGTCATCGACCGTGCCGGACGCCATGAAAATATCATCATCCGATCCGGCATCATCCTTGTTCAACACCAATGACGAAGTGGCTTCATCAGCTCCGAGAAGCCCTACGGAAGAGCGGAACACCGAACCGAAGGACGCATAACGCGCCGACGACATGATATTGCCGTTGGACGCTTGATATTCGCTGTCTCCATACGCATCAGTATCAGCTATCGTCATTCGTGCTGGACAATATGTTTCCAGCTGACGAGGACTGACGGTGCGGGATACGGATGAACGCTGCGTTACCGGCGAATCCGCATGAATCCAAGTCGGGCGGTAGATTACGGCCACGGTCGCCAGTGCGACAATGACCAACACCGACACTATGGCCAGAATTACACGCCAAACCGTTTTGGAACGGGAATGTTTGCTCATGCTTCCTCCTGACCGTGACGCCTCATGCGCGGAAGCGCAACCAAGCAATACGCTGCGAGAACAATACCCATGCACCACAGCCATGCCTGACGCCACACACTCGATTCAGCCTGTCGATATCCCTTGCGGTCGATATGCTGCTTGGCCGTATCTTGGATGGTGAGACGATAGTATGTTCCCGCATCAGTGCTTACGACATTCTGCGTGCCATCGGAAGCGCTGATATTGGAACTCAACTGATCGGTTATCTCCTTTTGCGCCTTGTCTTCGCCGGAGCGCACCACATAGATGCCTCCGAATCCCAACTCGCTCAAATCGGCGACGGCGTCGGAATCAGCATTCGACAACAGCTGCGCGCAATCCTTGGCGATGGCCTTGTTCGCACCATCGGAACGTCCGAACGCCACTTCGACACGCTGTGCCGGAGAGCTGTCGATCAAATCACCTCGGCGGGTGCGCATCACATTGTAGCTGATGGAACCGGCACTATCCGCGCGTACTGCGAGCACACGCCTCGCCTCATCCTGCGCAAGATAGTCGGAAGCAACAATCGGCAAACCGGAATCACTGGTCGAAACCGTGTTATGGTCTCTGGCGACATAATCAAAACCGGCACTCGCCACAACCGACGCCGCAATCAGCATGACCAGCACGATTCGTGCCGCACGCCCGGCAATAATGCCAGTAGAAGCGCCATTCCTCTCAACTTCGACATCGCCGGTGGGCCTCTGCCACAGCATAACGAAACGTTGCACCGCACCGCCTGCGACCATGCACACGCAAGACAGCAGTCCCATCATCGTGAATGAAACGCCGGGAAGCACGGAACCGGCCACGGCGCCATCCGCATCGACCGCAACCACAACCGCGGCGGAAAGCAGCGACGTGGCAAGACCCGCGATCGCCACGACCCACATCATACGCGACACGCGAAGCACGAATGGCAGGAACAGCGATACCGCGGCAAGAAGCACAATCAATGCCAACATTGCAGCAGCCACATACTGCCAAATCTCGCCGGATACGGCAACGCCGAACGCACGGGAAACAATATCCGAAAGATTTGCGATCATCGGATGCCCATCATGCGCAGACGACGGCAATATCACACTGCCAAAAATCTGACGCCACGTACCTGCTCCTGCGAAACGTACCGTGTTGACCAATGTGGCGCGCATACGGAAGCGGCCGGCAGCGGAATCAGCAGCAGCGTCGTTCTATGGGAGCGTACAAGCATCAGGAACACAAGGAACGACAACATCAGCGGCAGCAGCAATTGCGGTTCGGCCGCGACGACGGGAATAAAGCACAATGCCGCAAGCGCCGCGGCCTGCACGGAAGCCTGCGGATTGACCAGATCTTCCGTACGGTACATGCCTACGGCTCGGAAAGAAAACGCGAAGGCCGCAGGAAGAAACACCATGACCGTCATCATCGTCACGTCGGCATCGCTGTACACGTTCATCGACAATGCGATGGCGAACCATGCCAACGCGATCACGCAACGCACCGTGTCGGACCGAGTAAAGATTCCAGCCAAAGCCCAGAACGACAGCACCATCAAAGGAGCGGACAAGAAGAACACCACGGCGACTGCGGTCGCAACATGGCCAGCCGTGAATACGGAAACCACCATGAGCACCAGCAGCCAAGGCGCGCTCGGGGCGCTGATTCCCGTTCCCGCGGTATACGCCCACGACGTGGTGGCGGCATGCACCAACTGGCTGAAACTGGCATCGGTCGGCAGCAACGTTTGAGAATATATCGACGCGCCGGAGAACACGCTCCGAAGCACATTCCAATATAGGAAGACGATCCATGCGAACGCGATCACCGCCGATGCGATGGCAAGCCCCCACCTGCGCATGAGCCTTTTACGCAGATGCGCCTTGGCAAGAGGCTGAGGATCACAGTGCCACGCTGGTCAAGAAACGCACGCTTGCGATCGTTCCATTGGCCGATCTGCTGACGAGTCGTCTGCAACGCGGCCAATGCCTTCAAGGAGACCCTACTCTGCTCACGCAATCGGGCACGGGCCTCCATGCGCCCGGCAAGTGGAGCAACGAACGCCAAGGCAGGGCCAATTCGCAACAGGCATGGTATGGCTGTTTGCGCGTCAGGCACAGCACGGCCAGTCCCAACGCCTTCAGTATCGACCAGATCCACAGCAGCGGCCACCAAGAACGATGCACGTCCGTATACGCGTATTTCGTATTCGCCTCGCGTACCGCAAGATACGGATCGACGCGGCCTTCCTCATCTTCAACAGGTTGGCCGTTTTTGGAACGCACGCCTTCAAATCTTGCCCTCCTATGGGCGATTCGCGCCTGCGGGACCACCACCACACGGCCACCGCCCAGGCAGATGCGCCTGCACAGGTCCGTGGATTCGGCGAACGTGCCGAACCATGGATCGGCACCCTTCCAAGTACGCAAGGTGGCCAATGGAACCAGCGCGCCGGAAAGCGACACAGCCAACACATCCTGCCGGCCATCATACTGTTCCTGATCCGGCTCACCGTCCACCACCAGAGACGTGACATTGTGATGCCCCGCATACAAACCGACGTTATGCAGGCTTTCCGCCTGCCAATCCAACTGTTTCGCGCCAAGCAAAGACGCAGTCGGCGTGTTTTTCCAAGCATCGAGCAACACCTCAAGGCATGACTCATCGGCCGGCTGGAATCGTCATGCAATGTCCACAGAGCACCGACCCGGTCGTCAAGATCGATCTGTTGCATTGCACGAGCCACGGCATTCATGAATGAAGAGGCACCCTTCACTCCTACGAGAATGACACGTATGGTCTTGCTTTCGGGAACTTCCGTAAGCACACCGGCAGGCGACGGGATAACGCTAAACGTCATCTGCATAGCTGCTCAACCTGATTGGTGCAATCCGCAACGATAATAGTGCCTGGAAGCACACGCTGTGCGAGCACCGCGGCAAAAGTGGATGAGAAAAAACGTAGATCGCTTTGCGCGGTAATCACCGCAGCCACGGATGAATCGGCATCCTGCCGATGGGAGTACGGCCTGCTGTTGAGCAGATCGGTCACAATTCCCTGGATATCGCTGCTGGCGTTAGAATTCATAATTTCAAGTGTACGCACAGGGTGTGCCGTGCGTTATGCCCGTTCCTTGTGTTCCTTCTTATACCGACGGCGCTCACGTTCGCTCATGCCACCCCAAATGCCGAAACGCTCATCATGCTCGATGGCCCATTTCAGGCATTGCTCACGAACCTCGCACTGGGCGCACACTCGCTTGGCATCCCTGGTTGATCCGCCCTTTTCAGGAAAGAACGCTTCCGGATCAGTCTGAGAACATAACGCCCTATGCTGCCAGGAAACATCATCATCGCTTTTGAACAGACCCCACAGTTCCGCAAGCGGATTATCGGAGGACTCGTCGATCACGCCCCACATGCGTCCTCCCCTGCTATACGTATGCGCACTTTTAGTCGTGTTAAATTACACACATGCAATTTCTTTTTGTCAAGTTTTCCGCCGTGTCAATCACTATAATTCGAGAAAAATATGGTACATGGTACCTCCAAGAACGGCGGGGGCCTGAAGCAGAATCCGTGAAAATCGGGGAACATCTCTATAATCCCATGACAGAGTAGTGGTATGTTCTAGAACGCGTTGAGATATGGCGTGATCTTTTGTATAAACAGGAAGGCGATACCGTGACCACATCACCAGCCGGCGATAAGCTTCCTAACGTCAATGGACTGCGAGACGCAAAGCCGCGTCACAGCCTTGGCTATCGAGTGCAGCATCGTGCGAGGACGATAGTCGCTTCGGTCATCGCGGCGATGCTGGTGTTCTCGGGAACCGCAGCGGCCGCAACATGGCTGGATGTGAATGGCATCATCAAAGACCATTCGGTCGAAATCATCGGACAAGGCTCACTTGACGCCAACACCTCGATCATCGATCCCAACTCCGGCAAACCCATCGAATTCGTACTCATCGGGCAGGATTCCCGCGATGGCGAAGAGAACCAGTCCGTCGGAGGCAACTTCGACGACGTGGTAGGCAACCATCAGGCCGACACCACAATGGTGGCGCAGATTTCCGCGGACCGCACCAAAATCAATCTCGTTTCCATTCCGCGCGACTCCCTAGTGGACATACCGCAGTGCGAAACGACCAACGGCACGATTCCCGCGCAATACAATGTGATGTTCAACTCGATTTTCGCGAACGCATACCAGACCGGCGGCGATCTCGCTTCAGCCGCAAGCTGCACCCTGAATGCAGTGAACAGCCTCACCGGACTGAACATTCAAAACTTCATCGTCGTGGATTTCGCAGGACTGGTCAAAATGATCAATGCCGTAGGCGGAGTCGACCTGTGCATCCCACAGGACGTCGACGACCCCTACACCAGCCTGCAACTCACCAAGGGCCTGCACCATCTGGACGGACACCAGGCAACGCAGTACGCACGAACCCGCCATGGTCTGGGAGACGGATCCGACACATCACGAACAACCAGACAGCAATACCTCATCAAACAGTTGATGAACGAAGCGCTCAGCAAGAACCTCTTTACTGACACCGCACAGCTCTACCAGCTAGCGAAATCAGCCTTGCAATCACTCTATATCTCGCAAGGCATGGCCGATACCGCAGCGCTTGCAGGTCTTGCCATGAGCCTCAAGGATTTCAATCTGTCCAACCTGTATTCGCAGACCGTTCCGGTAGTATCCGCGCCGTCGGACCCGAATCGTTCGGTCTGGACCGATGAGGCGGAGACGCTATGGGAGAAGATGCGCGCGGACAAGCCGATTTATGGTTCCGACGAATCCGACGCGAACACGGATGCCAATACCGCAGGCAATTCCGACGGTTCTTCCGATAATTCGACGGATGGCACTGACAATACGGATAATATGGGCACTGACAACACGGTTCCCAGGAAGCCGCACAGACGCCTGATCCGGTCACTGGTCTGATCACGCAAGCCGATGGCACGCTGATCGATCCGAACACCGGTGGCACCGTCGATCCGGAAGATGGCTCCATCCATGACGCTCTTACCGGGCAGTACATCGGACTTGCCGATCGTTACCTCAACGCGACAGTTTGTGCCGTTCCCGCAAAGAACTAGACCGCTTTCACCGAATCCGTTCCTACACGGTGTAAATGGTGTAGGAACGGATTTCTTTTTGGAGGATATTGTATGAGTGAAGAGAACGGCGGCAAGGACCCCATGCCCGCACCGCCGAGCTTCATCCCGTCTGCAGGACGGAAGAAGACGGAATCACAGCCTCACAAGTCCACAATTCCTTCTCAATCCGGCTCTCCGTCAATTCCGAGTTTTTCGCCTGCCGCACAGCCAGCGCGCTCAAGTGCCCCGCACGCCAGCAGGCGTACAGCGCAACCATCATCCGTAACTCCATCCGGTTCCAGCGCTCCACAGAGTTTCCGTCCTGCCGCAAACTCCACCAGCAGACCACGTAAGTCGCATCATCGTCTCCTGCATCGTTTGCTCCTGCTTCAGCTCCGAACAATCACCGTGCGTCTCAGCAGGTACGAGGATCCTCCTCCATACCCACTGGCATGCCACGAACAACGCGACAGAACACGCCTAGACAACCTTTGTCCGGCAATAGCACAACAGGATTCCAATCCACTGCGAAAGCCGTGCTCCCCCACAGAAAGCGACATATGGGGCGGGTCATTCTCGCGTTTTTCCTTGCTGTGATTCTCGCCTTGGGACTGTCGATATTCTCCGCATGGAATTGGGTGGATGGACAGCTCAACAAACAGTCTTGGTTGACGAACAAAGCCGATACCGCTGGCGAAAGCTGGCTGATCCTCGGTTCCGACGAACGCGAAGGCACCGTTGGTGACGCTGGCGACGTGACCGGTTTCAGAACAGACACCATTCTGGTACTCACCAAACCGAAATCCGGACCTTCCTCACTGATTTCCATTCCGCGTGATTCCTTGGTGGAAATCGACCAGAGTTACATGAAAATCAACGCCGTCGCCCAACTGTACAACGGCAAACAACTGGTTAACGAAGTCGAAGACATCACCGGGCAAAAAATCAACCACGTGGCAATGGTGCAATTCGGGGGTCTGGTCAAAGTGGTCGACGCTTTAGGAGGCGTCGAATTGTGCTACGACCAGGATGTAAGCGATCCGTACTCCCAGTTGAACTGGACTGCCGGCTGCCATACCGCCGACGGCACCACCGCGCTTGCGTTTTCTCGTATGCGTTACGCGGACGCGCAAGGCGATTTCGGTCGTGCAGCCCGTCAACGTCAGGTCATCAACGCCATAGTGAAAAAGGGCGCGTCCAAGGATACGCTGCTGAACTTCGGCAAGGTCAAAAAAGTTGCGGAGGCTGCGTTGGGCTCCGTAACCGTGGATGAAAAGGCTTCGACCTCATCGCTGATGCGCATGGCTTTGGCGTTCAAAAGCGCTTCTGGGGATCAAGGCATTTCAGGAAGCGTTTATTGGACCGATCCCGACTACTACGTTGATGGTGTCGGCTCAAGCGTGCTCTTGGACGAGGGTAAGAACCTCGAACTGTTCTCCGAATTGGCTAAGGGGACCCATCGGCTGGCACTGTAGCACGCTCGCCGAACAGCAAAGCTGAGGGTTGTGGTCAGGATGTGGATAACCATATCCTCCGACCACAACCCTGATTCTCGCTTGCGTCCATCCGCCACTGCTGTTCACAATGACGGCATGAACAGCAAAACCAAGCGCAAGCATACCAATGGATTCAATGAGGATCGGCTGATGCTCATCAGCTGGGCCGCGCCGGTATTGTCGCAACTTGTCATGCTTGTCATAATGATCGCGCAACGGCAATGGCTATATGTGGCCATGCTTGCTCCTGGACTCATCAGCAGCGCGTTGTCTCTGGCATCCATGGCGTTGCGTTCCAATCAGAAGCAGCAGCATGACGAACCTGTCTCCACCACCTATGCAAAGGTGGTGGAGACCGCAAGGCAAAACAGCCATTCGCCGTTCGCCGCAATGCCCCATATGTGTTTCGAGCGGTTCTACGCTCTGGACGAGGACGCGCTGCCTTGGCGCACCATCACACGAACATGGCTTTCCTCCACATCATCCTGCCCTATAGGAGTCACGGAGCATGGCTTGTTTCGCACGGATCTGCAACGATCAGGACCGCATGCCATGGTAGCAGGCACCACGGGTTCGGGAAAATCGGAATTGCTCATCAGTTGGTGCTTGTCGCTCGCCATGCAATACAGCCCTGATGATCTGCATTTTGTGTTTTTGGATTTCAAAGGAGGATCGACATTCAACGCTTTGGAACATCTTCCCCACACCGTTGGCAATGTCTGCGATCTTGATTTGTTCCACGCGATTCGCGCGTTGAATGCCATTGAACAGGAATTGGTGCGTCGTGAGGCTCTGGTCAGCGCCGAACGTGTTTCCAGATTCGACCAATTGGTCCGGCCTCCGGCACGACTGGTTGTGGTCATCGATGAATTCCATGCGCTTCGAGACCGTCTGCCCGACTATATGCAACGGCTGAATCGTCTTGCGTCACTTGGCCGTTCCCTTGGCATGCATCTGATCGTCTGCACGCAATATCCCATGGGCCAAGTCCATGCCGACATGAAAGCCAATATCTCGCTGAGCATATGCTTACGGGTTACAGACCAAATGCAGTCGAACGAATTGATCGGCATACGTGACGCAGCGCTGATTCCTCCCAGCATTCCCGGTGCAGCCTATTGCAATGACGGACAACACACCACACCTTTCCTATGCAGCGCGGTGCGCGATGTCAACCGACTTGTCCGCAATATTGGAACGGCCGCACGATTCCACGCCTGCAAACGCCCCGATCCCCTGTTTTCCGAGCCTCTCACGCAACATGCAACGCGATCCGATCTTTCCATCCCATCAAACCAGTCATGGCATAACGTTCCCTTCGCGCTTGCCGACGATGGCGTATTGGTGTATACCGCCATTCTTGACGTGAGCCAACAGAATATCGCCATCATCGGTGCCTACGGTAGCGGCAAAACCAATCTACTGTTGCATTGCGCACGCTGGCTATATGACACGGGTTGCGCCAATATTCGTTTCACACGCAAAACCGAACATGGCATGGTGACGGATGACGGCAAACCCTTACCGTCGCATAAGCGAACCATCTGGATTGTGGATGATGCGGACGAAGCGCTTAATCCCTTTTCCTCTGCGCCTGAAGCGAACGAATTGCGTGAGGCGTTGGTCAATCCCAATATCACAGTGATTGCCGCGGTGGAAAAACCTATTTCCGCACTGTTGGACCGATGTCCGACTCGTGTGGCGTTCCCCTGCGGAGAACGTTCCAACGATCTGATGCTCGGCATTCCCGGCGCAATTCTGGACGGGTTCGCAGCCGACGACTATACCCTCCCAGGTCGTGGCGTGCTCATGCAACAGGCCAAAGCATGCCCTATTCAGTGCGTGGAATTCCAAGGTTTTTAACGATTCGTGGGATTCTTTTCGTGAAGACTCTTGAAAAGTCGCGCGATTCGTGGTTATCTGAGTAGCGGACTTACATGCCGTACATGGCAAGAGGAAGGCGATTATATGAGCAGTGCTTTTGACTGGCGCGCCAAGGCCGCATGCCGCGACAAGGATCCGGAGCTGTTTTTCCCGGTCGGCAATACAGGCGCCGCCTATCAGCAGATCGAAGAGGCCAAGGCCGTCTGCCGCACCTGCAAGGTGATTGACGCGTGCCTGAAGTGCGCGCTTGACACCAATCAGGATTACGGTGTTTGGGGCGGTTTGAGCGAAGACGAACGTCGTGCGCTCAAGCGCCGTGCCATGCGTGCCCGCCGCTCCCAAGCCATGCAGATGCAGATCTGAAATTTTCAAAGATCCATCATTGCATACGCTCTGCGAATAGCGACTTACAACGAAAATGTCCGGTTGACTTCCCCTGGTCAACCGGACATTTTCGTATCTTTCCTATCGTTCCTGCGCCGCACGCAGCTTCATATCGAGTACTACTCGGGTGCCACCGCCACGACGGGGCTCCCAACGGACCGTGCCTCCGAAATCGTTGTTGACGAACGTGCTGATGATCTGCGTTCCCAAACCGGATCCGGAGGAACGTGCCATACCATCATGCTCCTCATTGGCCAAGCCCGTGCCATCGTCTTCGACCACAACATTGAGGTTGTTGCCACCGCGTCCCACGGAAATCGTGATATGACCTTCTTTGCGACCTTCGAAGCCATGTTCCACGGAATTGGTGATCAGCTCGGTCAGCACCAATGACAACGGCGTGGCATCCTGCGCCGGCATCATGCCGAATCTGCCGATGAAGTCGATGTCGATATGCTGGTCACGCATGGTGGCCAAATCCACCGCCATCTTCAACAGGCTGGAAATGACCTTGTCGTAATCGACGATTTCATCGGCGGTCTGGCTCAAGCCTTCATGGACCATGGCGATGGTTTGTACACGACGCTGCGCCTCTTTCAGCTCTTTCTTGACCTCTTCGGACTTGGTCTTACGTGCCTGCAGTCGCAGCAATGCGGAAACCGCCTGAAGGTTGTTCTTGACGCGATGGTGGATTTCGGAAATCGTCGCATCCTTGGTCTGCAGTTCCTTTTCACGACGGCGAAGCTCAGTCACGTCGCGACATAGCACAACAGCGCCAACGCGGCCATTGGCATCCATCAACGGCAGCGAACGCATGGACACCGCGGACTTGTTGGCATCGAGTTCGGAATCGACGGCGGCTTTGCCACTGAGCACCAGAGGCAAGGTTTCCAGCACGGGATCGTTCTCGCGCAGCAATTTGGTGCCGATTTCGCTCAGATACTCCCCCTGCATGGTGCTGACCGATCCCAAACGTCGGAAGCAGCTGATGGCATTCGGCGAAGCATATCGCACGATACCTTCGACGGTGAGCACGATGAAGCCGTCCGCCACACGCGCATTGTGACGCTGGTTCATAATCGGATTACGATATGGGAACTGACCGCGAGGAATCATCTCATACAGCTGCTTACCTGCGCTGATGCTTTCGGATTCGTAACGTCCGTTCGACTCCCGGGTGGCCATATTCGTCTCACGTACCACCAAGCCCAGCGTCTTGCCATTATGACGCACCGGCGCATACACATTGCACACCGTGGACTCGCCCACAGTGCGGAGCACCGTGGAACGGAACACCGATTCGGAAGCCATCGCGGCATCCAATTCAGCGCTCATTTCCTCCTCGACAACGTCGCCGACCACATCGTCGGCCCTCAGGCTCATCACCGTGGATGGACGACACTGTTCGGCAATAATGTATTTGCCCTCGCCATTTTGCAGAATGAGCAGCAGATCAGCAAAACTCAGGTCGGCGATCACCTGCCAGTCGGCGACCAGATGATGCAGCCATTCACGATCTTCGTCATCGAAATCGGGACGGGTCGTCAAGATATGTGAGAAATCAGCCATGCGCTCCATCATACGCATCACACCAGAGGTTTTGCACGGCACGACGCATATTGCAGGAAAAGCAATATTGACATATCCATGAGTTACGGTAACGTAGGTTACGGTTCCGTAACTTACAGTGGAGGCACACAGATGGCGAAACCCACAGACGTAGAGATCGAGGAAAAACGAGCGATCATCGCCGAGGCACGCGAACAGGCCCTTCAAGCCAAGGCCGATATTATTCGCGTGAAGGCACGCAACAAGGCCGAGAACATCCGCAAGAAGGCCGACGGCAAGGCGAAAATGGCTATAGCAAGGGCGAAGCTCGTGCCGCGAAAATAGAAGGCATCACTCCGGCGGAGATCGAACGTAAGATTCGTCTTGACGTGCACGGTCGCCCCAAGCCGGCGATGCGCGGCTGGATTCATGCCGTGGCCACTCCTCTGGCATTGGCGGCCGGCATCGTGCTGATCTGCCTGGCACACGGTACCGGTTTGAAGTGGGCCTGCGCCGTGTTCATGACGTGTTCGCTGGTATTGTTCGGCAATTCCGCCTGCTACCATTTGGGCGATTGGTCACCTCGCGTCACGGATGTGCTACGACGCATCGACCATATGAATATCTTCCTGCTGATCGCAGGCACTTATACGCCGGTCTCCTTTGCACTCGAACCGTTCTGGCGCAATTCAATCATCGCGGGCATGTGGATCTGCACTACCGTGGCGCTCATCATTCACGTCATCTGGATCAGCGCCCCACGCTGGCTTTACGTGATTGTGTATATTATTTTCGGTGTTTCCGGAGTGGCATTCATGGGATTGTTCTGGATTTCGCCATATGCCGGTCCGGCGGTTGTGGTGTTGTTGGCCGCAGGCGGTGCCTGCTACATCGCCGGAGCCATCGTATACGCGCTACGTAAGCCTGATCCATGGCCGAAGGTGTTCGGCTTCCATGAGATTTTCCATTGCGGCACCGTCGCCGGTTACGCATGCCATATGGTGGCGATCTACATGGTGATCGTGCAGCTATGGCCGTAAGTTCAGATCATATCTGATTGCAGTTTGACGAAATATACGAAAAGGCTGGTTCATCATTTTTCGATGAACCAGCCTTGTTATATCGCTTTATCTCGTTGAAATATCAGATTCAGCTTATGACGAACATCACTCAGGCGAGCGGCTTGGCTTCCTTGATGGTCACGGAAATCTCACGTCCGTTCGGAGCCGTATACGACACCGTGTCTCCCTCGTGAGCGCCGTTGATGGCTGCGCCGATCGGGGATTCCGGCTGATGATGCTGTAGTCCGTGGCAATGGACAGGTCACGCGTGCCAAGCACGTAGACCATTTCACGTCCGTTGACATCCAGCGTCACCAAAGAACCGTCGCCGACTTCGCCGGCCTTGGGCGCGGTCAGAATCTTCGCGTTGCGCAGCTTGACGGTCAGTTCCTCGATGCGTCCCTGATTTACTCGCTGAGCCTCACGAGCGGCCTGATAGCCGCCGTTTTCGCTCAAATCGCCCTCGGCGCGTGCCGCGGAAACCTTGGAAAGGATTTCGTCGCGATACTCACCTTCGCGCCAAGCGAGCTCTTCCTTCATCTTGTCATAAGCTTCCTGCGTCAGCAGAAGCGTTTTTTTCTTCGGCCATGTTGCCTCCTTGACCTTGGAAATTACTCTATACCGCTTAGTCTCAGCGGGTGGAGATGATGTCGATCACGAACACCAGGGTGTCTTCGCCGCCGATGCCGGCCTGCGGAACGCCACGGGAACCATAGCCATACTCCGGCGGAATGGATACCACCAAGCGGGAACCGACGTTGTGCCCCGGAACGGTCTGGTCCCAACCCTTGATGACCTGGCCGACACCGATGCCGAAGCTGGCCGGCTGGTGACGGTCGAAGCTGGAATCGAACGGGGTGTCTTTGCCCCAGACCACACCGTGATAGTTAACGGTGACGGTGTCGCCGCGGCGAACCATCGGGCCATTGCCCTCGAGCAGCTCCACAACCTTCAGACCTGCCGGAGCGGTCTCAGACGGGAATTCGATGGTCGGGCGATCGCCGAACTCAACATTGACAACGGGCATTTGAGATGCATGGTGAACCTCCTTGAAAAGCACAATGCCACCTAGACTAGCACCAACCACCGCTAGCATTCAACGACATTGACCGCCAAACCACCTTTTGAGGTTTCTTTATACTTGGACATCATGTCTTCGCCCGTGTCTTTCATGGTTTTAATGGCCTGATCGAGGGTCACGATATGCGTTCCATCTCCCAGCATGGCCATACGAACCGCGTTGATGGCAGTGTTCGCAGCCATGGCGTTGCGTTCGATGCATGGAATCTGTACTAAACCTCCCACGGGATCACAGGTCAGCCCCAGATTATGCTCGATGCCGATTTCCGCAGCGTTCTCCACTTGCTGTGGAGTACCGCCCATCACCGCGCACAAACCGGCCGCAGCCATCGAACATGCCGTACCGACTTCTCCCTGACATCCGACTTCCGCACCGGAAATGGAGGCATTGCGTTTAAACAGGTACCCTACCGCGCCTGCAGTGAGCAGGAAGGTAATAACACCCTCTTCGTTCGCATGGTCAACGAAATGCCAGTAATAGTGAAGCACTGCCGGAATGATTCCTGCAGCACCGTTGGTCGGTGCGGTGACGATTCGCCCACCGCCGGCGTTTTCCTCCGACACCGCCAAAGCGAACAAATCCACCCATGCCGCATCCGACGATTCGAGCACCGCATCCGCGCGTTTCTTATCTCGCGCAAGCACATCACTGTTCGAGGCAAGCCTTGCATACATTTTCGGTGCTGCGGGGCGCATTCAAACCGCCGGGCAACACTGTCTGCGACGTATGGCATCCGTGCTGTACGCAACGACGCATCACCCGCCACACGTTATCCAGTTCGCTGCGAACCTGCACCGCCGATTGCATGGCCGTTTCGTTGGCCCACACAATGTCGGCAATGCTCATATGGTGTTTCTCGCATAATGCAATGAGTTCGTCGCATGACGTGAATGGATATGGCACATCCGAGCCGTCATCAAGTGAGGAATCACTCTGCTGATCGGCGAAAGACGTTCCGATCGGCGGACGCTCATGAATGCCGATCATCAAATCTTCGGCATTGCCTTGCCGTACGAAGCCTCCACCGATGGAATACCAGACCTGTTCATCAACAAGATTGTTCTGCTGGTCAAATGCCTGGAAACGCATGCCATTAGGGTGCGCGGCCAAGCGATGCCACACGTCCATCACCACATCATGCGCATAGTCGAAATCGATGCGATGCTTACCAGCCAGCAGCAGTTCCCCACTCGACTCGCATTCATGACGAATGATGTTCACATGGTCCGTATCGACGGTTTGCGGCATGTTACCTTCCAGACCTGCCACAGTCGCGCGATCGGTACCGTGCCCCAAACCCGTCAACGCAAGAGATCCATACAGTACCGTACGCACACGGCTCACACGGCCAAGCGTTCCCGCATGTTCAAGTGATTCGACAAATTTGCATGCCGCCACCATCGGACCAACAGTATGTGAGGAACTTGGCCCAACGCCTACCTTGAACATTTCGAGAATACTGAACATACCAATCGCCGCCTTGCTTCTCAGGTGCCTTGCTCAGGCTGCATACAATGCACGGAACATGAGAATCATAATGATCAAACCAATGATGGCGGCCGTAACTTCCACCACCAGCATGATAATGGCCGTGGTTTTACGATTGCCGAGTTTAACGTCAAGTAACTTGGCGAACAGGAAGGCGACGAAACCAAGCGCTGCGCCATTCAACGCAATCGCACCAATCTGGCCATTGGTGAGCACACTCTCCCCCACCATGGCAAGCACGGAATTGATGGTGGCGGAGAACACCAGCAGGCTCCACGCACCGTAACCGATAAGTCCAACAATCGCATATGCGAACGGTCGGAACCGTTCACGCATTTTGATCGTAAACGATTCGGCGCACCACAGCAACGCAAAGCCCACAACGAACGTGAACGCCACTGCCATGAACACCGCTTCCATAGCCCATGGGATCAACGCCAACGACGCCTTCAACAACGAGAAATACAGCGGAGAACAAGCCAGTTCGCCCACAGCCAAAACTCCTGCGACGATAATCGCTTGGGAGAGCATCAGCGGAATTTCCGTATCGGGCTGTTCGATTACTGGCTTGATATCTTTCGACGTCATACTTTTTCCGTTCCAGTCGGCTACTCGGGGTTATCAATGCCGCCAGTGTAATAACGGATTGTTTCGTACGTGCTATCCAGCAATATTTCACAACGACCTCGACCATTAGGCCGTCATCGCAGCCAGAAGACCTGAGATCGGACTATGAATGACAAGTCATCATTATTGAATAGCATACTGAGAGAGTATATTCTGTTTGAGATTCATCGATTGTTGAACTAGTTGTTCATATGTGAGGCATCCAGACATGTCTTCAACGGCGATTTTTTTAGGAGCAATTTCTGCATTACGTAGTATTTGAGACACAACGTCAAATTTCTTATTCATTTATCTGCATTTCCTTTCGGATACATTAACAAAAAGCCCACAAACTGCAATAATGGACAAAGCCAGCCAATACATCCATGTTGCATGGAAAGCCGATGTGAGAAAAGGCACGAAAAATCCGCCACAAAACGATCCGATGGATTCACCAATGGCTGTCAGAATAAGACGACAATTGAGTATGTCGACAAGAGGCATGTTTTCTCCGGATTCCACCATGGCGACATTCGTCAACGGTGCGTATGTGCATTCCGCAGATGCAAATACCAGCAGAGCAGCAAATATGAACCATACCGATTGCGTCAACGTTCCTGCTGCGAACAGCGCAAAAGCGATGCCGTACAACCCTAGGCTTAAGCCCATGCAATACGTTGATGTTTTTCCTGTATCCATGATGCGTACCACCAGCCTGCTGATGGGGAACTGTAAAACTATCCCAGCAATGGCATCCACAGTGAAGAACAGTCCACTCGGCAGCAGATCTGAAGAAAAACCATGAAATACGAGCGACATGCCAGAAAAAAGCTGCCCATTCATCACACTGCCAGTAACGACAATCAGCAATACCAGCAACATTCTTCGACTGCTCAACAATGTACCGATGGTGGAAAGAATCGAAGTTTTTTCCTCTGAAGGACTATCTGAAGTTCGTAGATAAACATGTCGCTCAAAACAAATTCCGGTGATAACGGATATGACGGCATATATCAGACAAATGATGATGAGAAAGTTGGCGAAACCAAGTCTGCGCTGTACATAAGACGCTGTGATAGGACCAATGGCAGCTCCTAAGTTCGCAGACAAGGTTGCCAGCGAAAAGAATGATGCCTGCTCCTTGCTATCTGCAGTGGCTGCAATGATGTGCCCCCGAAGAGTGAAATTCACCAATGAAATGCCAACACCGAACAACATCAAGCCAAGCAAAGCAAATACAGGCGAAACCTGCAATAGCCATGCAAAAGATACTAGTCCCAGTACGATAATCGCCAAGCTGATCTGCATGAGCCATAGTGTTGATATTTTCTCAATCAACCGGCCTAAAAACAGTGTACTTCCCCGTGCTGCAGCCGATAGAACACCAAGCATCACACCCGACAAAACACTCGCTGAGCCGACACGCTGGGTGAGCATTATCGGAAGCATCGACAGTACCGCACTGTATGCAAGATTCGTTGTCAAATAGTCAATAGATAGAGACGCATATCTTCTGCTTCGCATAGATTGTTCGCCGTTCGCCACTCTCACAGCAGAGAAAACTAGCCCCTTGCACGACGATTGTCATGCGTTGTTCATCATGTGGACACCGGATTTTGAGTCAACATTAAGCTCATCTCAGCGCGAGATAAAACAAAATCCAACCAGTATATTCTGATTGGGTCGCATGGTGCCGCCAGCGGGAATCGAACCCGCAATCCGAAGAGACCGATTTTAAGTCGGTTGCGTATACCAGTTTCGCCATGGCGGCAAGGCATCGAACAAGCCAACGCCCAAGCTATTATGCCACGTTAACGTTCGGCAAGCAATCGCGTGCCGTAATCCAACACAATGCCATCAAGCAAACCGTGTTCGCTGGCCATGAAGGAGTCGATACGCTGACCATGGTCGGCATAGGCCGCTTCACTGACTTTGGCGAGCACACGATTCCACACCAGTGCACCGCCACCGACCACGTCAACACGACCCGGGTGAATGGTTTTGTAGGTCAGGCGCTCTTCGCGCGGCATCGTAAGGAACTTGTTATCGACCGCATAAGCGTCTTCCAGCGAGCAGCTGGCACCATCCACCGCGGAATGGTCGTATTCGGTCAATCCCATAGCCAGAGCGGTCATGGTAGTCACTGTGCCAGACACGCCGATGATAGTGCGGGTTTTGCCTGCAGGAACCGTTTTGAACGCTTCATCGATATGCTCGTCGATGTCGGCAATAGCCTCTTGAATCTGCGCTTCGGTAGGCGGATCGTTCTTCAAGTGGCGTTCGGTCATACGCACCGAGCCAATGTTCATGGAGAACGCGGCCTGCACCTGCGTGTTCGGATGGCTTACACCGTCGCCGCCAAGCACCAATTCCGTAGAGCCGCCACCCAAATCAACCACCAAATACGGAGCTTTGACGTCGCGACGAACCACGCTCGTGGCACCAAGGAAGCTTAGATCAGCCTCTTCCGTACCGGGAATGACTTCTGGACGCACGCCGAGGATCTGCTCGATATTGTCTTCGAATTCCTCACGGTTCTCAGCATCGCGAGTGGCCGAAGTGGCAACGAAACGAATGCCATCCACCGGATGCTCTTTCAGCACCTCGGCGAATTCGCGGGCAGCGGCGTAAGCACGTTCCAATGCCTCATCGGCGAAACGATGCGTCTTATCAACATCCTGACCGAGGCGAATCACACGAAGAATACGCGGAACAATATCTTCGACGCCATCTTCGCTGACTCGGGAGACCTTCAGACGAATCGAGTTCGTACCGCAATCAATGCCGGCAACAGTAACGGATTTCATTGCTTCTTCTTTCTGTCTGAATATGGTTCAGTCTTCGTTTTCCACCGTGCAGCGGCATACATTGGGGTCGAATTCATGACGAATCGCTTCCAATGCCATGTCTCCGATCGGATTGGCGCCCTCGCCCATCACCAGCGTTTGCGCCAGCAAGGCGTGCAGACACTTGACGCGAACAGGCATGCCGCCGGCACTGGTGCCTTCGATATGCTCTTCGCTGTCTTCCATAGCAACGGCGATTTCATGCCGGAACGCCAAATACAGTTCGTGCGCACGCTCGTAGGCGGCTTTCAGATCGTCATCTTCAGCCAAAAGATCGTTGTACTCCTTCATCTTGCCTTCGGCTTCGATGTGGGAGATGGCTTTCACCGCTTCCGGGCCAGTCAAATAGCAAGTGGTAGGGAAAGGCACGCCTCCCGGCAGCAGCGGACGCGTGACCACAGCCAAAGGCCTGCCGCACACGCAACGTGCTCCGACAGCACCATGCCACGCGGGTAACGCCCCAACTGACGCTCGACCACAGCAATATCATGCTCGGTGGCAGGCTGGTCGAGAACTTTCTTCGCCAAGGTTTTGGCCTGTTCGCTGATTGTCATACCCTGTGTCACTCCTGCTGATCTCCTGATTGCTGTTGGTTGTTGTCTTGTGAAGTCTGCTGCTGGCCACCGGATCCTGGCTTGTTCCATTCGCATCCGATTCGCCGGTTGACGTACTTTCGGACGTTTCCCTCGATTTCACTTCATCCGATTGGTCGGCTTGTTTGAACGAATACGCCATTTCCTTGTACCAAGGCAGTACGGTTTTCTGCGATTCGTCCGTCGTCTTCTTATCTTCTGTGGTTTCGCCGGTGACCGCTTCGGGATGTTCCACACGAATCGCCTGTTCTCCCGGAAATACGAATCCCAGACGATCCCTCGCCTGCGCAGTAACGTAGGCTTTGTCATCCCAACGCGCGATGTCGTTTTCCAATTCCTGCTTTTGCGCTATCAAAGAGGCTTCCTGCTTCTTCAAGCCATTCAATTCAGCCATATTCAACGCATAGGTGTGGAATGTCGACGCCAACTGGATAGCCCCTAAAGCCACGATAAATACCGCCACAAAGAACGCGATGGGACCAGCGCCGCCTCTTTTGGATGCTTTCTTGCGTGACTTTGAACTCATAGCAACGAAAATACCCGTCGCGTTCGACGAGGAACACGACGGGCACTCTACATCAGCGCATATTCGATGCGCTTACGCTCACTTGGCGATGTACTTCTTGCAAGCCTTGAAAGCGCTGTAGCCAGCGTACTGAGCGGTGGAGCCGAGCTCCTCCTCGATCTCGAGCAGGCGGTTGTACTTGGCAATACGCTCGCCACGAGCCGGAGCACCGGTCTTGATCTGTCCGGTGTTCTTTGCCACAGCCAGGTCGGAGATGGTGGTGTCCGGGGTCTCGCCAGAACGGTGGGAAACCATGGAGGTGAAGCCGTTCTTGGTGGCCAGCTCGATGGCGTCGAGGGTCTCGGTGACGGTACCGATCTGGTTCAGCTTGACCAGCAGGGAGTTGGCGGCGCCGAGCTCGATGCCCTTAGCCAGACGTGCCGGGTTGGTGACCAGCAGGTCGTCGCCGACGAACTGCAGACGATCGCCGAGCTTAGCGGTGATGGCAGCCCAGTCTTCCCAGCCTTCTTCCTGGAACGGATCCTCGATGGAAACGATCGGGTACTCGTTGATGAGGTTCTCGTAGAAGTCGAGCATGTAGCCGGCTTCGCGATCGTCACCTTCGAAATGGTACTTGCCGGTCTCCTTGTTGTAGAACTCGGAGGAAGCCACGTCGAGGGAGATGCCGATCTGCTTGCCCGGCTCGTAGCCGGCGGCGGAGATGGCGTCCATGATGTAGTTCAGGGAGTCCTTGTTGGACTTCATCTTCGGAGCGAAGCCACCCTCGTCGCCGAGGCCAGTGGCCAGGCCTTCCTTCTTCAGGACGTTCTTCAGGGTGTGGTAGACCTCAACGCCTGCACGCAGAGCCTCGCTGTAGGTGTCGAAGCCGTACGGGAGATCATGTACTCCTGAATGTCGGTGGCGAAGTCAGCGTGAGCGCCACCGTTCATGATGTTCATGTTCGGAACCGGCAGGATGTGGCCGTTGGTGCCGCCGATGTAGCGGTACAGCGGCTGGCCCGCGGACTCAGCGGAGGCGTACAGAGCAGCCAGGGACACGCCGAGGATGGCGTTGGCGCCCAGACGACCCTTGTTCGGGGTGCCGTCGAGCTCGATCATGACCTCATCGAGAGCGCGCTGGTCGGAAGCATCCATGCCGATGACCTTCGGAGCGATCTCTTCGTTCACGGCCTTGACGGCATTGAGAACACCCTTGCCTGATACACGGACTTGTCGCCATCGCGACGCTCCCAAGCCTCAGCTTCACCGGTGGAAGCACCGGACGGAACGAGGCCCAGGCCCTGAGCACCGTCTTCGGTGTCGAGAACGACCTCAACGGTCGGGTTGCCGCGGGAATCGAGAATCTGACGCGCGTAAACGCTTTCAATTACTGCCACAACTACTCCTTATAAACGTTAGGTTGTGATGACATTGCCTAGAATAGTGCGTTTTGTGGACGTATGGCAAACTTATCCGACACGATTTGTGTGAACGCTCACACAAATCGTGTCGGATGCGTCTGGAACTTCACCTGCTATTTCTTTGGCGTTGGCTTCCAGTCAAGGTCATCCAGCAATTGGTTCGTCCAACCAACGATTTCATCAGAGCTCATTGGACCAGATCCCAGCGAACCTGCGAACGGCGCGGGAATCAGGTATGTTTTAGTCATCGGACGGTATTGAATGCCCTTGTAGATTCTGGCCATGCGCATTTGCACGGATTCTCGTGGCTCGAATTTGGCGACACGAACGTTACGGCCTTGCCCGATGATTTCGGTAATGCCCAACTTCCTTGCTTGAACCGAAGTCTCGCCACATCGAACAGCGCCTCGAAATCGACCGGAGGCTTGCCGTAACGATCCGTAAGCTCATCACGCAACTCGTCAAGATCGGCTTCCGTACGAGCACCCGCCAACTTGCGGTAGGCTTCCAATCGCAATTTGTCGGAATCGATGTAGCTGACGGGAATGGACGCTTCGATCGGCAGATCGATGGTGACAGCAACCGATTCCGTACGTTCCGGTTCCTTGTACTGCTCGACGGCCTCGGACACCATGCGCACATACAGATCGAAACCAACACCCTCGATATGCCCGCTCTGCTCGTCGCCCAGCAGATTGCCGGTGCCACGCAGCTCAAGATCCTTCATCGCCACGTCAAAACCTGAACCGAGCGCAGTGTTCTGCGCGATGGTGGCCAGTCGGTCATGCGACTGCTGGGTCATCGGCTTGGTTGGATCATATAGGAAGTACGCGTAGGCACGCTCACGGCCTCGCCCGACACGACCACGCAACTGATGAAGCTGGCTTAGGCCGAAACGGTCGGCATGATCGACGATCAACGTATTCGCATTGGAAATATCAAGACCGGTTTCGATGATGGTGGTGCATACGAGCACATCAATGTCGCGATGCCAGAAGTCTCGGATCACACCGTCAAGCTGCTTCTCCCCCATCTTGCCATGGGCGATGCCGACATGCGATTCCGGCACCAGCTCGTGAATCTTCGCGGCAACCGAAGCGATGTCTTGCACTCGGTTGTGCACGTAGAACACCTGGCCACCGCGCAACAGCTCACGTCTGACCGCAGCAGTGACCTGAGCATCCTCATACGCGCCAACGTAGGTAAGCACCGGCAAGCGGTCTTCCGGAGGCGTGGCCAACGTGGACATTTCACGAATGCCTGTAACGGCCATCTCCAGCGTTCGCGGAATCGGTGTTGCCGACAGACTCAGCACATCCACATTGGTACGCAGCGCCTTCAACGTCTCTTTGTGTTCGACGCCGAAACGCTGCTCCTCATCGATGATGACCAGTCCCAGATCCTTGAATTTGACCTTCGGTCCGAGCAGTTTGTGCGTACCGATCACCACATCGACGGAACCGTCTTCAAGTCCCTCGATGGTGTCGTTGATCTCCTTGGTGGTTTGGAAACGGCTCATCGCCCTTACTTCCACCGGAAAACCTTCAAAACGTTCGGTGAACGTCTCGAAATGCTGTTGCACCAGCAATGTGGTCGGCACCAGCACAGCCACCTGTTTGGAATCCTGCACCGCCTTGAATGCGGCACGTACGGCGATTTCGGTTTTGCCGAATCCCACGTCGCCGCAAATCAGGCGATCCATCGGCACGGGCTTTTCCATATCGGATTTGACTTCGTCGATGGTGGTCAGCTGATCAGCGGTTTCTTGGTACGGGAAAGCGTCTTCCAGTTCTTTCTGCCAAGGGGTGTCTTTGCTGAAGGCATACCCCTGCATACGTTGACGTGCCGAATACAGTTTGACCAGATCTTCGGCGATTTCGTGCACATGCTTACGTGCTTTCGCCTTGGTGGCAGCCCAGTCGGATCCGCCCAGTTTGTTGAGTTTTGGAGCGTCGGCACCGATGTATTTGCTGACTTGGTCAAGCTGGTCGGTGGGGATGAACAGTTTGTCGGCAGGTGCGCCGCGCTTGCTGGATGCGTATTCGATGACCAGATACTCGCGTGTGGTCTGGTTGGCGCCCGCTCCGATGGTACGCTGGCGCATTTCGAGGAACCTGCCGATGCCATGCTGCTCATGCACCACGTAATCGCCGGCTTTGAGCTCCATAAGGTCGATGGCCTTACGGCGACGTTTCGGTGTTTTTGCCTGTCCCGCGGCCGATGTACGTCCGGTCAGGTCGCGTTCGGTAAGCAGTGCGACTTTCGCGGCATTATCGACGAATCCGTCGATGGCACGCGATCTGATGCAGTCGAAGTTGGCGATTCCCGTTTCGTTGATGGCACGTTTGAGTCGAACAAGAGTGCCTTGCGCTCCTGCAGTGACGGTGACGGCATAGCCGGCATCAAGAAGACCTTCGATACCGGAAGCTGTCTTGGCCTCATCTCCGCGATATTCTCCAGGATTGGTGGCGTCGAGCTGAACGCGGCCTTCCCTACTGGAGTCCACACCGAAACTCGTAAGCTTCCATACGTCATGCCTAGAGAACACCAGTGAGGAAATCGTTTCCTCAAAATCGTAGAAATTCGCCTGATCGAATGTGATTGGAGCGCGGCACCATGACCGGATGCAGCAACATGCCAACTGGCTGCAAGGAATTCATTAGCCGTTTTGGCAAGATCGTCGGCAGCGCGACGCAATTTTTCCGGATCGGACAGCATCACCAACGCACGCTTGGGAAGCATGCCCTGCACCGGTTCCATATCATCGACCAATGCGGGAAGCAACGATTCCATGCCTTCGACAGGAATGGCGTTGGCAATGGATTCAAGCATGTCTTCGGCGTTTGGAATGGAGCCGATCAGGGATTTCGCACGCACGCGCACCTTTTCGGTCAGCTGCAGCTCACGGCATGGCGTGGCCCAGACCATCGGAATGTCACTGCCATACGTAGCTGGTCGGATGCATGGAATTCCTTGATGGTATCGATTTCGTCACCGAAGAATTCGATACGAACCGGATGCGGCAATGTTGGAGGAAACACGTCGATAATGCCGCCTCGCACTGCGAATTCACCACGATCCATCACCAAGTCGACTCGAGTATACGCATTCTCCACCAGTCGATGCGACGCCTCATCGAGCGCCAACTCCTCACCTTGGGAGAACACCAGCGGCTCCACATCCCCCAAGCCCGCAACCACAGGCTGAATCAGGGAACGCACCGGCATGACGAGAATCCTGATGGGGCCAAACAGCTTGCTTCCCTCTTGAGGGTGCATCAGTCTGCGGAACACCGCCATACGGCTCGCCACGGTATCGGCGCGAGGCGAAAGACGTTCGTGCGGCAAGGTTTCCCACGCTTCAAGCTGTGCCACATCGTTTGGATCGCCGGAATACCACGAACGAATCGCCTCAACCATTTCCTCGGCCTCGCGCCCGGAAGCCACCACAAGCACAACCGGTCGTGTTCCCGCTGCCCCGGCAGCGAGCGCCGGACGCAATCCTTCGGGAACGCCAACGGTGATGCTGGGGTCTATGTCGGATTCCGGCACTTCGATCTCATCGGAAATCAGCGCACGAAAATCCTCATCGGTTTCGAGTACGTCGAGAATGCCAGCCAGCGAACCTGACGTTGGCAGTTGCACCGGTTCAGCGGCCATTGAACTGCTCCTGAGCCTTGGCGAGGCCGTTGAAGATGATGGTTTCCGCCGCGTCGGCACCGTCGGCAAGGAATTCCGGAAGCTGCTTGCGCTGATCCGGACCGAATCCGCCCAGCACCCAATTCACCGTGTTGTCGTTGGGCGTGGGCGCCGCGTTGCGCATGACCGACTCCCATGCGCACTCGGGCATACTTGGCGTTCCCA
>ENA-OPZM01000188-OPZM01000188.1-human-gut-metagenome-genome-assembly--contig:-NODE-188-length-26806-cov-5.022752_pt1 | contig 26806 bp, 33 predicted proteins | sample MGYA00242478_ERZ504493 | MGnify/ENA primary metagenome ERZ504493 (study PRJEB26092, sample SAMD00036227) | human gut metagenome | host: Homo sapiens | study: EMG produced TPA metagenomics assembly of... | reverse complement strand
CAGCTCGCGACGATGTCGCCGACGCGACAGACAAGTTCATCTACATGGACGGGACCGTCTACTGCCCCGGCATCCAAGGCGTCGGTGTCCGGGCGACACGGTGTCGTTCGGCGGCACGTGCTCGGTATCGGGCAGCACGGTAACCCGTTCCTAAGGAGGATAAATGGCAAATGCAAAGACGCTGGTCGTAGGCGGCCAGCCGCTCAACGTCATCGACGATACCGCGCGCAGCAACGCGCAGACGGCGCTCAACAACGCCGAGTACAACCGCCAGGGCCAAATCGGCAAGTACGGCGGGCAGAACATCGCCACCATCCTGGCGGGAGAGATCGGCAGCGGCAGCGTGTACGACGCGCTGCACAAGCGAGCGGCGGTCGGCAACTTCGCGGGCCTTCGCGTCGGGGACTACATCGACGTGCCCTCGTGAGCGCATCCGCCGTCGCGGCCCAGCAGTCCGTGCGCTTCCTGCTGGCCCACATCGACCCGTATCTTTATTGCGGCGACAACAGCAAGGGCCACCACATCGCGTTCGTGGCGTCCGCCCCAGTGGCCGTGGCAAAAACAGTGACAGGCGTGGCAAACGACAGCTTCCTGATGTGGAACACCACCAACACGAACCAGGCACCGCCGACCAGAAATGCCCCTACCTCAACAGCAACCTCAAGGCGTGGGAGACGGCCTTCGAGGCCTGCCTGCCCGAGGGGCTGACCAAGTACCTGCTTACCCAGCGCGTCCTGCTGGAGGAGCGTTACAGCGCAAGCGGCGCGCTCAACGACTCCAACTCGTGGAGCTGGCAGGATATCGGCAAGGTGTTCTCGCTGTCCGAGATGGAGGTGTACGGATGCCCGGTGTGGGGAACCAAGGGCTACAGCGTGGGCTTCGACTGCCAGTTCGACCTGTTCCGCGACACGGCGCACCGTCTCAACGGAAATCGGTACGCTTGGTGGCTGCGTTCCGTCATGGGTGGCTCGTCGTCCAGCGTGTGCTACGTCTACGGCGGCGGCGGTGCGACTACTACTCCGCGGCGGACGTCTGGGTTACGCCCCCGCCCCGGCTTCCTCGTCGGCTAGCCAGCCGAGTGCTCTATACTCTGCTTTTAGGCGACCGCCTTGCGCGGTCGCCTCCTGCCCGCGAAGCGGGCCGGTTTTTTCGCCAGTTTCCCCAGGAGGTGCACGTGAGCGGCGTCTACCAGCGCAACCGCGAGGTGTCCGAGTACAAGTTCTTCACGCAGGCCATCGCCATCCGCGTGGAGGTCAACAAGCTCATGGCCTCCTCGTCGGTCGTGCCGAAAGCCTACAGGCTGCTGAACGCAGTCCCCACGGTGGAGACCGCGCGCAGCATCGTATACAACGTCAACCGCGCCGACTGCTTCTACCCCAACAGTTCGTTCAACGCACTTGAGCGCAAGCGTTACCTGACGCTGGCGATAGCCGACTGCGAGCAGCTGATGCTCGACATGCAGTGCCTCATGGACATCGGCCTGCCCGTGAACGCCAACCGCTTCGAGGCGCTGGCGGGCATGGTCGAGGAGGAGATCAAACTGCTCAAGGGCGCGCGCAAGAACGTACGCGTCACCGGCAAGAAGACGACCGACGAGCGCATAGCCGAGGCCGAGGCCGAGCTAGAGCGCCTTCGTTCGCTATAATGGGTGGCGGTCCCGCCTTGTATATCGGTACAATTGGTGGCTGCGTTCCGTCATGGGTGGCTCGTCGTCCAACGTGTGCTACGTCAACAACAACGGCAATGCCAACTACAACTCCGCGACGAACGTCTGGGTTCGCCCCCGCCCCGGATTCCCTTATTGCCAGACCGAGTAGGCCCCAGAGCCGAAAGCAGAGCGCGAAGAGGAAGGAAGGCGCGACCGTCGGGCATGCGCCCGTAAATACGCACCCCGCGAGGGTGGCCGGACGCTGCTTGCATGGCGCGGCGCTCCGTGCTTCGCCGCGTTTCATGGCCATACCTCAAGCGGCTGCCAGAGCCACACTGAGAGCCGTGCGGGGTGCCTTCGATGAACTCCGAGGAAAGAAGGGCCGCGCGCCGCAAGCGCCGCGAGGAGAGGCGCGCCAAGGCCAAGGCCGAGCGCGTGAAGCCGTGCACCCTTGAGCCGTGGCCGACCTCAACAGCCTTTGCAAGGCCTCCAAGCAGGCGGCGGGCGCGTGATGTGGAAGTCCTCCACGCAGCGTTATATGAAGGACTATCTGCGAAACGCGGTCAAATCGAGGAACGACCTTCTGGAGGGCCGCGACATATGCCGGGGCTTCATCCGCTTCGACCTGTGGGAGCGCGGCAAGCTGCGCCACATCAGCGCCGTGCACTTCCCAGAGCGAGTGATTCAGAAGTCGCTTTCTCAGAACGCCCTCGTACCCGCGATAGTCCCGACACTCATAACGGCCAACTCCGCCAACATCAAGGGGCGCGGCACCGACTACGCCCTGAAGCTGCTCAAGCGCCACCTGGCCGACCACTGGCGGCGGCACAGGCGCGAGGGATACATCCTTTTGGGCGACTTCTCAGATTACTTCGCCCGCATAGCCCACGAACCCGTCAAGCGGCAGGTGGCCGGCGCACTGCTCGATCCGCGCGTGGTCGCCCTCGAGCACCGCCTGATAGACGCACAGGGCGAGGTGGGCCTGGGTCTGGGCAGCGAGCCGAACCAGATATGCGCGGTGGCCCACCCCAACCGCATCGACCACTACGTGACCGAGATGCTGCGCCCCGAGGCCTACGGGCGCTATATGGACGACTTCTACCTGATCCACGAGAGCAAGGAGTGCCTGCAGGTGTGCCTGCTGCTGATAGGGCGCAAGTGCGCCGAGCTGGGCATAGAGCTGAACCCGCGCAAGACCCGCGTGGTGAAGCTGTCGCGCGGCTTCACGTGGCTGAAGAAGCGCATCTTCTACACGGAGACGGGCCGCATAGTCGTGAAGCCGTGCCGCGACTCCATCACGCGCGAGCGCCGCAAGCTGAAGAAGATGGCCCGCATGGTCGCCGATGGCGTCATGACCCCCGAGCAGGTTGAGCGGAGCTACCAGAGCTGGCGCGGCGGCATGAAGCGGCTGGACGCGCACCGCAGCGTTTTGGCCATGGACGCGCTGTACCGCAGCCTGTTCGAAAATCTCGCGCGGGAGGGGGGGGGTGCTCAATGCAGGCCAACCCGAGGGACGATTCAAGCGGAGGCAAGCCCTCGCAATAGCGGAGAACCGGCAACTCAAAGCAGCGGCCTAAGCGAAGCGGCCGCGAAATAACAGAAGCATCGAAGGCGTGCCGCGGCGCGCCTTCTTTCTTTGCGCCCATCGAAGCGGCCCGGCAATCTCACGGCGCCAATACGATGGCGACACATTCCCCGACAAGAGAGGAGTCCGCATGGACACTGAGGAAGACATGCCGCGCCCCAACGAGCTTCAAGACGGCACCATGGCCGAGGTCAACGCCCTGCGCGATCTGCTGTCGCAGATCGGCGACCCCGACGCGGCGCACGACGCGGGCGTTATCGACGATGACGAGTACGTTGAGCGGAAGGCGCGAAAGCTCGCCTACACCGCGGCCGTCGCCGCCTACGGAAAGGGTGAGGCCCCGGACGTGGACAAGCTGCTTGAGCAGATGCGCGAGAAGGTCGCCGAGCCCAGCCAAACCGAGACCAACACGGCAAACATCGACTACCTGATGATGACGGTCGGAGGTGACCAGTAATGCCGACGAAGAAGACCGACGAGCATTCCGAGCACTTCGCACTCGTCAAGAAGTACTACGACCGACCTCTTTGGAGCAAGGCACGAGTGCATAAGGCAGTCGAGTGCAAGTGGATCACCGCCGACGAGTACAAGGAGATCACCGGCGAGGAGTACACGGCCGAATAGGCGGAAGGAGGGCGCTCAGGATGGAAGTGCTCAAGCTCTTTGCGCCATATGGGCCGGGATGGCTCGGTGGCGTCCTTCTCGGCTCATAGCGTTCTACTTCGGCCGCCAGTTTTTGGATGAATACAAAAGGCAGAACGAGCGCAAGGCCGGCATCGACCTCAAGCGCGAGGAGCGGAAGCAGGCCGAGGTTGACGAGCGCGCGCAGCGGGACCGCGAGCGCTCGCAGATGGAGGGCCGCATCGCCGCGCAGATGGAGCGAAGCAACAGCCTCATGGAGGCCATGAAGACCCTCATGGAGTCGGTCGTGGCGTCCAACGAGGTCCTGCACAACGACTTGGCCCACAGTCAGGCGCGCAGCCAGGGAATGGCGGAGAAGGTCGACCACATCTGCGACCGGGTCGACCTGATCTACAGCAAGGAATCCGACAGATAGGAGCAATCGAATGACAGAGATTCAGGCCGGCCTCACGGTGTGCACGGTGCTGGTCGTGCCGTACATCGTGCAGACCATCAAGACGAAGGCGATGACGGGCAATGTCGCCCGCTGGACGGCCATCGCCGTTTCGGCAGGATGCGGCGCCCTCACGGCCATGTCGGGCGGCGTCCCGACCGAGCCTCGGCGTGGGTGACGTCCATCTTCGCGAGCGTCGGTGGCGTGCAGGTGGCTTATGCCGCCTTCAAATCGGTTGGCATCACGGACAAATGGCTGGACGCCCTGCTGGCGCTCGGCGACATCAAGGAGGACTAGCATGGCAGACTTCGCGAACGTCCAACCGGACGAGTACAAGCTTCTGGGGCGCAACTTCTCCGCAGGCCGTCCGTTCGGCATCAAGGGCGTGACCATCCACCACATGGCGGGCGACCTCAACGCAGGACAGTGCAACGGCATCTGGGGCGCCAACGGCTGCTCGGCGCACTACTCGGTCGACCGCAACGGCTACATCGTGCAGCACGTCAACGACACCGACCGCGCCTACGCCTGCGGCGACGGAATCGGCACCGGACGCGGCAACGACACGACCATCTCTATTGAGCACGCGAACAGCGGCAGCAACCCGTGGACGGTTCACGAGAAGGCAATCGAGAGCGGCGCGCATCTGGTCGCGGCGCTGTGCCTGTACTACAACCTCGGTCGTCCCGAGTGGTGCAAGAACGTCTTCCCGCACCGCTACTGGAGCGCCACGGCTTGCCCCGGCGAGCTTGCGGGCTCCCAGCGCGACCATTACATGCAGCGAGCCAGGCGTGGTACGACGCGATGAAGGGCGGCAAGGCGCCCGCCCCCCTCCACCGCCGCCAAGCCTGCCGCGGCAAAGCCCGCTCAGGCGGCATCTGGCGGCTTCTCAAAGGCATCTGGCAAGCGCATCCCCGTCCACTACTCCCTCCACCTCAAGGGCGGCGGCTGGCTGGACGAGGTGACAAACTTCGGCGCTGGGGACAGCGGCTTCGCGGGATACCCGTGCCGACAGCACGACCTCCTTTGCGTCCGAGTTGATCGCGGCACGCTCAAGTATCAGGTGCATACCATCGAGGACGGCTGGCTCGGTTGGGTCGCCAAGGGCGACCGCGGCGACACCGTGAACGGTTGCGCCGGAATCGCAGGCCATACCATCGACGGCGTGCGCATGTACTACGTGACCCCGGGCGGCGAGGAGTACAAGCAGGCATGGTATCGCTCACAGACCACCGCGCGCGCCGGATGGCTCGATGCGGTGTGCGACGACGGCTCCACCTACGGCGGCGACGACTACGCCGGTTTCTACGGCGAGCCGCTCGACCGACTTCAGGTCTGTGTCACCGACGGCAACCCGTACTAGCATGATCGCGTTGGCGTTCGTGCTCGGTGCGCTGTTCGGCGGCACCGTGGCGACAATCGGGCTCTGCATCGTGAGCATCAACCGGCATTAGCCCCAGCCCGCTCGGGTTTTCCCGGGCGGGTTTTCTCGAGAAAAGGTGTCGCTACGCCGCCCGTGGTATCCTGAGCAGCACGACGGTCCCAACGGCGCAGATCTCGGTTCTAGAATCTAGCAGACGGGGCACCCTCGAACGTAAGACCGTCCGAACCTCGCATGGTCCGGGCGGTTTTCTTATACCGACGCGACGTGATGGGACAAGGTATGGCAGCAACGGATATCGAGCACGGACTCTCGACCGCCGAGGTCGAGGAGCGCATCGCCGCCGGTAAGATCAACCGCAACATGGAACTCAAGACCAAGTCGGTCCGCGAGCTCATCATCGAGAACCTCTGCACGCTGTTTAACTTGATCAACGTGGTTTTGGCGATTTTGGTGTTGCTGACCGGTTCGTTTAAGAACCTGACGTTCCTGTTCGTGGTGTTCTTGAACACGGCAATTGGCGTCATCCAGTCCATGCGCTCCAAGCGGATGGTCGATAAGCTTACGCTGCTCACCTCTAAGAAGGCCATCGCGGTGCGCGACGGCGCCGAGGTAGAGCTCGACCTGGACCAGATCGTGCTCGACGATATCATTCGCCTGGGGCGCGGCGACCAGATTCCCGCCGACGCCGTGGTGGTGTCGGGTGAGGCACTCGTGAACGAGAGCCTGCTGACGGGCGAGAGCGATCTCATCAAAAAGCAGCCCGGCTCCGAGCTCATGAGCGGCAGCTTTATCGACTCGGGCCTGCTGCGCGCCCGCGTGATCCATGTTGGCGCCGACAACTACGTGGCCAAGATCAACAACGAGGCCAAGTACGTCAAAAAGGTCAATTCCGAGATCATGAATGCGCTCAACACCATCGTGCGCTTTGCGAGCCTCATTATGATTCCGCTCGGCCTGGCGCTCTTTGCCTCGAGTGTGAGCGAGCTGTGGGATGCCGCCGGTACGCCGGGCGATAGCGCGCTTTCGTGGTGTTTTTCCGAGCTGCTTGCCGGTCGCGTGCCTTCGTCGGCGCTGCTGTCTACGGTGGGCGCTCTTTTGGGCATGATTCCGCAGGGCCTGGTGCTGCTGACTTCGTCGGTGCTTGCCATCGCCACGGTGCGTCTGGCGCGCCGCAAGGTACTCGCGCAGCAGCTCTACTGTATCGAGACGCTCGCGCGCGTCGACGTGCTGTGCCTGGACAAGACGGGCACCATTACCTCGGGCCGTATGGAGGTCGAGGGTACCTACCCGCTGCCTGTTGAGGGCGTTGGCTTTGGCGCGGACTCGGACGAGGCAGCTGTCCCCGTCGAGACCACGGTCCTGGATTTTGCGCTCGCCAACGTGGCGCGTGCCACCTCGGCAGACGCCAACGAGACCTGTCAGGCGCTGCTCAACTATTACGCTGACCGCCCGGTCGAGGTTTCCGAGCCGCTGGCGGTCATTCCGTTCTCTTCGTCCAAAAAGTGGAGCGGCGCCTCGTTTGCGCAGGGCTCCTATGTGATGGGCGCAGCGCAATTTGTGCTTTCGGAGCGCGTCTTTGCGCAGGTCGAGAATCGTGTGGCCGAGCTTGCCGACACCTGCCGCGTGCTTGTTGTGGCCCGTGTGGACGGCTTTACGCCCGACGGCGATATGGCGGGCGAGGCCGAGCCCGTCGGCTTTGTGACCATTCGCGACGAGATCCGTACCTCGGCTGCCGAGACCATCGGCTACTTTAACGAGCAGGGTGTGACCCTCAACGTGATCAGCGGCGACGACCCGCGCACGGTGTCATCGATCGCGCGCGCGGTGGGCGTTCCGGGGGCCGATGCCTACGTCGACGCCACGACGCTTGATACGCCGTCCAAGATTGATGCGGCGGTGGACCGCTATCACGTCTTTGGTCGCGTGACGCCGCAGCAAAAGCGCGAACTCGTGCAGGCGCTCAAGCGTCGCGACCATACCGTTGCCATGACGGGCGACGGCGTCAACGACGTGCTGGCGCTCAAGGAGGCCGACTGCTCCGTGGCCATGGCCGCCGGTTCCGATGCCGCGCGCAACGTGGCCGAAATCGTGCTGGTCGACAACGATTTTGCTCGATGCCCGCCGTGGTGGCTGAGGGCCGTCGCTCCATCAACAACCTGCAGCGCTCTGCGGCGCTGTTCTTGACTAAGACGCTGTTCTCGATGGGCCTGGCGGCGCTGTGCATCGCGTTTCCGCCGTATCCCTTCGAGCCGATTCAGATGACACTCATCAACTTCTTCTGCATCGGCGCGCCGGGCTTTGTGCTGGGTTTGGAGCCCAACAACGCCCGCGTGAAGGGGTCATTCTTGACCAACGTGCTCAAGCGTGCGTTGCCGGCGTCACTGGCGGTTATTATGGCTGCGGCGCTCGATATCTTTGTAGCGCGCGTGTTTGGCTTTAACCAGCTCACGCTTTCGACCATGTGCCTGCTTACGTCGTGTGCGGCGAGCGTGAGTCTGATCTGGCGTATCTCGCAGCCGCTTACGCCCTTGCGTGTGGTGCTTTTTGTGTTTGTCGTCGTCGGCATCCTGGCGGGTGTTATCGGATTCCCGCAGCTGCTGTCCATTGCCAACCTGTCGACGGGTGAGGCGGTTATCTTGCTGGCGATCGTCGTCTTTACCTGCACGGTGTTCTTTAAGCTCGCCACGATGATGGATTCGCTTAAGCCGCGTCGTCGCCATGCTGCCACCGGCTTTGGACGTGGCGTTCGCGTCCGTCTGGGTCGCGGCGGCGGTAAGGTGAGCTCGACGGGCTCAACTGCCCAGCGTTTTGCCAAGCGCGTCGCCGCCGATATGGCGCAGCGCCGTGAGGAGCGCACCGCTCGCGAGGCCGAGGTTCGCGCGCTCGAGGGCGTGGAAAAGGCCCAGCCCAAGAAAAAGAAGAGCGCGGGTGTCAAGCGCTCCCGTGTGACCAAGTCCGCCCAGGGCATCAAGGTCTCGATGCCGAGCAAGAAGAAAAAGCGCGCAAATAAAGCCTAGCTTCAGTCCCCGGGGGATGATTTTTCTGGCGATGTTGATTGGTGCCTTGCTTCTGTGGGGGCGTGGCGATGCTATGCTCTAACCTCGACTGTATGAATTGCTCCGAAAAGAGGAAGCCGTGATCTGCCCGCATTGCCTTAAGACTATAGAAGACGGCGCCTCGTTCTGCCCCTACTGCAACGCATACGTTGGTCCAGGCGACGGTCCCGAGCATACCGAGTTCGTGTTCTGCGATGGTTGCGGGGCACGCCTGTCCCCGCACGATCGCACCTGTCCCAAGTGCGGGCGCCCCGCCCCGGGCATCCTTTCTAAAGACGCGGCCGCATCCGATTTGGCGGCAGGCCGCACGGCCGGCTTCCCGCGCTTGACGCAGGAGCAGATCGATACTGAGGTGCCCCATGCGCCGGCCTCTGCCGCCGCGGTGCTCTCGGATGCCGCCGATCCCAACGAGACCTGCGTGCTGCCGGCCTTCGACAAGGATTTTGGCATCCCCAAGGTCGATATCCCCACACCGGTGTCCCTGCGCGATGATGTCCAGCCCAAAAAGCAAAAGGCCAAGCGCAAGGTCCATCCCGACGAGGATGCCTATCACAAGCACAAGCGCCATATCCCCAAACCGCTTATCGTCATCGCGGTGCTCGCCGCCGTGTGCGGTGGTGCGTATTGGTTTGTGACTGCCGATCCTATGGGCGTCATGCCCGGCTTCTACGACCAGTTTGGCCAGGCCGCCAAGACCACCTTCCCGTCGCGCCAAAAGGGCGAGGCCACCGAGAAAGAGTCCAAGCAAGAGGATGCGTCCGAGGTCGTTCAGGAGGAGACCGTCTTAACCGACGACCAGCTCTACGCCAGGCTCGACGGCCTGTACCAGACCATCGTGTCGTACAGCGACGATGATCAGATCGGCGAGGTCATCGATTCGTTTAATAACGGCTATCTGCGTACGCCGCTCTCCACCCGCCAGGAGCTGTCGCAGAGCGCTTATGCCCTGCGCGATCAGATTAAAAAGACCCAGGATGAGCTCAATAACCTCAAGGTTCAGGACGACACCGTCTATGCGGAGGACATCGATCATCTAAAGCAGCTTGCCCAGTGGATGTACGAGCGTGTCGACGTGATCTGCCAGAGCTGGGATATCTCGCTGTCCATTCCCGACGGCGAGTCGCTGAGCGCCCGTCAGAGCGAGATCCTGGCGCCCATCGCACAAGGCGGCAACAGCGCGCTTAACCAGTACGACGCCAACGTGAGCGCATGGAGACCGCAGCAACGTTCGTAATTTGTTGCCCTCCGGCGGCATAACCTGCGTGCGCAATTGATGGAAGCCCGTGCTTATTGCTACAATTTGACCAAATAGCTTTAAACGCACGAGGAAGGAACCACATGTTTGGTTTTAAGAAAGAGCTCTACACGCCCGAGTATCAGCTTGCCGGCGATGAGTGCGCGGTGATCGAGACGTCGAAGGGCACCATCAAGGTCAAGTTTGACGGCGAGGCGCCCCCATCCACGTGGCGAACTTCTGCGAGCTTTCCACGATGGGTTTTTACGACGGCCTTAAGTTCCATCGCTATGTGCCCGGTTTTGTGATCCAGGGCGGCGACCCCAATACCCGCGATATGTCCGGCGCCGATGTCGCCGCCGGCCTTGAGGGCCCCGACGGCATGCCCGGTACCGGTGGCCCCGGCTACTGCATCAAGGGCGAGTTCGCTACCAACCCGCGTAACAGCCACGTCGACGGCGCGCTTGCCATGGCACGTTCCATGGATCCCGATTCCGCAGGTTCGCAGTTCTACTTCTGCCTGGGTGCCCAGCACAACCTCGACTCCGGCTATACCGTCTTTGGCACCACGGTCGAGGGCCTCGACGTCATCTCGCAGCTGCGTGCCGGTGACGAGATCGTCCATGTCGAGATCGTTCACGAGTAAAGGGGACTTCCTTGAATAGCCAGCTGATCCAACAGGGCCGCGCCGCTTATCGCGCGGGTGATTATTCCGCTGCCGCCCAGATGCTCGGTGCGGCAAAGACCCCCGGTGAGATTATGGGCGAGGCCGACCATCTGCGCGGCAACGCCTTGATGCACTTGGGCATGTATGCCGAGCCGCCGAGGCCTACGCCGCCGCCCTTAACGACGGTACCTATGGCAAGCGCGGCGCGCTGCTTACCAACCGCGGCAAGGCGCTTGCTGCCGTGGGTGACTATGTGACCGCAGCCCAGGCTTTCTCCGCTGCAACGCAGGATGCATCCTATGCCACGCCGTTTAAGGCCTATCTGGGTCTGGGCAACGCCCTGTTCCAGTCGGGCGATTATGCCAATGCCGGCACCGCCTTCCGTCAGGCTGCCATCGATGGCGCCAACCCGGCTCCCGCCGCCGCCCTCGGCGATCTTGGCCGCTGCTTCATTAAGCTCGGCCGTCCGGCAGACGCCGTAGAGACCTACCGCACGGCCATTGACTTTGCCGGTCCGCGCGACGACACACGTGCGCTTAACGCCGGTATGGGCGAGGCGCTCTCTGCCGCCGGTCGCCCCTCTGACGCGCTCGATGCCTTTAACGCCGCCACCGCCGATGGCATCTACCAGCTCACGCCCGAGCAGGCCGACGAGCTTGCCCGCGTGCACGATTCCCTCGCCGCGCTTTCGGCCCAGACGGCCATGGCCACGGCGCCGGCTCCCGCGATGGATGCTCCCGCCGTCGACCCGCTCGACCCCACGGGTGCTACCGGTCAATTTATGCCCGACCCCTCGGACACCGGCTTCTTCACCCTGTCCGAGTCCGAGATGGTTCAGCAGGACCGCAAGGAGGCCAAGGTCCGTCGTCGCCATCGCCACACGGGCCTCAAGGTTTTCTTGGTGTTGCTTCTGCTGATCGTCATTGCCGCAGGCGGTCTTGGCTTCGCCTACACGCGCGGCCTGGGCTTTCCCTCGCAGGAGTCTGTTGTCACCGACCTGTTCCAGCTGCCGGTGACGGCGATACCGCCAAGGCTGAGTCCTGTCTGGCCTCCAGCCTGTCCGAGGACGCCAAGGCGATGATCGTTTCCTCGATCCCGCAGGGCGCCACCGTCTCCATCGAGGGCATGGACCAGTCTATGACCGAGACCACCGCCAAGGTCAAGGCGTCGCTGTCCAAGGGCGGCGAGCAAGAGTACACCGTCAAGTTCGTGCGCTCCGACAACCATATCGGTTGGGCCGTCTCCTCGCTCGACATCGATCTCTCGGCCGCTGACAACCAGTAGTGACCTTATGAGATTTGGCGCTGCCCGGTGCTTCACCGCAAGTGAGGTGCCGGGCTTGCGCTAGTATGATGGGCTAGTAGTTTTCCAGCAATCATCCAACACATCAGGAGTTGCGTTGTTTTCTTTGATGGATATGTTCTTCGGTAGCTATGCGGGCGATCTTGCCATCGACCTCGGCACCGCCAACACGCTTGTCTCCGTGCGCGGCAAGGGCATCGTCATTCGCGAGCCTCCGTTGTCGCCATCGACAAGAACGATGAGCGCATCCTGGCTGTCGGTATCGAGGCAAAGCGCATGCTCGGCCGTACGCCCGGCAACATTGTGGCTGTGCGTCCCCTTAAGGACGGCGTTATCGCCGACTTTGACGTTACCGAGGCCATGCTTCGCTATTTTATCGACAAGGCGTCCGAGAAGCGCTATCCGTGGACCCCGCGTCCGCGCGTTGTCGTCTGCGTCCCCTCCGGTGTCACGTCGGTCGAGAAGCGCGCCGTTTTTGAGGCTACGATCCAGGCCGGTGCCCGCCAGGCATACCTGATCGAGGAGCCCATGGCCGCTGCCATCGGCGCCGACTTGCCTGTCGAGGAGCCCACTGGCTCCATGGTCATCGATATCGGTGGCGGTACCACCGAGGTCGCCGTTATCGCCATGGGCGGTATCGTCGTGTCGCAGTCCATCCGCATTGCCGGTGACGAGTTTGATCAGGCCATCCTTACCCACGTTCGCGATGCCTATAACCTGGCTATCGGCGAGCGCACGGCCGAGGACATCAAGATCAAGGTCGGTTCTGCCGTGCCGCTCAAGGACGAGCTCGACGTCGAGGTCAACGGCCGCGACGTGATCACGGGCCTGCCCAAGACCGTGCGCATCGAGAGTGAGGAGATTCGTCGCGCGCTCAACAAGCCGCTCGACGAGATGGCCAAGGCCGTCAAGGACGCCCTCGACGCCACGCCGCCCGATCTTGCCTCGGATCTTATGTACTACGGCATCCTGTTGACCGGTGGCGGTGCGCTGCTGCGCGGTCTCGACGTGCGTCTGCGCGACGAGACCGGCGTTTCGGTCAACGTCAGCCCTACGGCGCTCGACAACGTCGTCAACGGCTGCGCCCGCGTGCTCGAGGCCAACGCGTTTGACGGTGGCTTCGTCCAGACCAATGCTTAATTTCCAAAAGGTGGATTCCATTTGGCACGATCTTCGGGTTTCTCTTCAAATCTGAATACCAAGCGACAATCAACGGGTATGCGCCCGTTGATTGTTTTCAGCGTAATTTCGGTGCTGCTGCTCACGTTTTACATTCGCGAGGGCGAGGCGGGGCCGATTCATGCCGTGCGTTCGGGCGTGACGACGATTACCTCGCCGGTGCGTTTTGTGGGCTCGGCTGTGGCCGCGCCCTTTAACGCAATCGGAAACGTGTTCTCAAACCTTACGGCTTCGCAAGACACCCTCGACGAGCTTAAGAAGCAAAACGAGGTCCTGACGTCAAAGGTTGCTGAGCTCTCCGAGGCTCAAAAGACCGCCGAGCGACTCGAGAGCCTGGTCGGTCTGCAGTCGACCTACAACCTCAAGTCCACCGCGGCTCGCATTGTCGGCGCGTCGGGCGATGCCTGGACCTCGACCGTTACCATCGACAAAGGCTCTGCCGACGGTCTTACCATCAACATGCCCGTGACGAGTTCTGCCGGTGTCATCGGTCAGATTATCGAGGTTTCGGCCAAGACCTCCACCGTCCGCCTGATTAGTGATGAGAACTCGGGCGTGTCCGCCATGGTGCAGGATACGCGCGCTCAGGGTATGCTGCAGGGGCAGCCCGACGGTACCCTGCGCCTGGAGCACGTGAGTGTCGATTCCGACGTGAAGGTGGGCGACATCATCGTGACCTCGGGCATCGGCGGCGTATTCCCCAAGGGCCTGCCGCTCGGTACGGTCTCGTCGGTGGAGAAGTCTGCCAACGATGTGTACTACACCATCGTCGTGCGCGCCCAGACAACGGCCGAAAACAACGAGGAAGTGCTGGTCATTACGTCGCTGACCGATGAGCAGTCGGCTTCGGACGAGGATGTGAGCAGCGCCAACAGTACGCCGCAGGGCACCTCGCGCGATGCGGCCACCAAGTCCAAAGACGAAAGCTCGGATGAAAGCTCCGATGCGTCCGACACGACTGACTCGGGTTCGAGCGAATAGGGAGGCATGTCCATGGATCTACACGAACAGGGGACTGGCTCCCGCACTTTTGCGATTGCCGCCATTGTCTGCGTCCTGCTGCAGGCGGGCTTGGCGCCGCAGATCTCCATCGCGGGCGGTCGCGTCAACTTTATGATTATCCTGGTGTGCCTGAGTGTGTTTTCGGGCGATCCCACGCGGGCCGTCATCTGCGGTTTTTGCAGTGGCCTGTTCTACGACCTGTCGGCAGCCGTGCCGGTGGGCGTGATGTCGCTGTTGCTGACAGTGGGCAGCTTTGCCCTGACACACAGTGCCGCCGGTCAGACGGGCGGCACCCCGAGCGCTCGCGGCATCACGGTGGGCGCCTTTGCGCTTGCCATTAACGTGATCTACAGCATTATCTTGCTATTTATGGGACTGGAATCGAGTTTTGTCGTGGCGATCTTTGGACACGCCCTGCCGTCCTCGATTCTGACCGGTCTGGTCGCCGTTCCGTTTTTGATGTCCGGCGTCGCGCCACAGTCTGGCTATGGGTTCTCCGCGCGCGGTGGGCGTCAGACGGGTATGCGCTTTAAGCCCAAGACCCGTAAGCTCAAATAGGGGAGGTCTGTAGATGTCTTCCCAGTTGACGGTTGTTGTCGCCGGTATCGTGCTGGTCGTGGCCATTGTGGTCGCGCTGGTCATCATGCGCCGCGGCGACTCCCGCTTTACCTACGACACGCAGCACGGAACGGCCCCGCGCGCCACCGAGGGCGAGGGCAATACGGCCGCTACGGCTTCAAGGGCCGCTTTTCCATCCTCACCGCGGGCGTGGGTGCGATGTTTGCCGCGCTTGCCGTTAAGCTGTGGGGCATGCAGATGGTCTCGTCGGACTACTACGACAAGCAGGCCAAGAGCAATCAGACCCGTACCGTTACCACGCCTGCCGTTCGTGGCCGCATCTTGGACCGCAACGCGTCGCGCTGGTGCAAAACCGCCCCTCGCTCGCCGTCGTCGCTATCGCGACTTGCCGACGACAAGGTACTGGTGCGTCATCTTGCCAACGTGCTCGGCATGCCGTATATCGCGGTGCTGCGCAACATCCAGGACAATTCCGAAGGCGTGCAGAGCCTGCATACGATCGCGACTGACGTGCGCCGCTCCACTGTCGCCTACATTCAGGAGCACGCCGGTGAGTTTCCCGGCGTGAAGATCGCCGAGCGCACCGAGCGCCAATACCCGTATGGCGAGACCGCCTGCCATATCTTGGGCTATACCGGCACCATTACCTCCGAGCAGCTCGAGGCGCAGAACAGGAAGTCGTCGGACGGCAGCGATAGCGCGGCTGGCCAGATCTCGTATCAATCGGGCGATATTGTGGGCCAGGCGGGCGTAGAGATTTACTACGAAAATCTGCTGCAGGGCATTCGTGGTGAGCAGACCGTGAAAGTTGACGCCTCGGGTAACGTGACCGGTCAAGCCGGCGCCGTTCCCGCCAAGGCCGGTTCTGACATTAAGCTTACGCTCGATCTTAAGATTCAACAGGCCTGCGAGACGGCTCTGGCGAATGCCATTGAGCTTGCCAAGACCACGGGTCATAGCGATGCCGGCAACGGCGCCGTGGTGTGCCTCGATCCCAACAATGGTGAGATTCTGGGTATGGCGAGCGAGCCCAAGTTTGATCCGTCGGTGTTCATCGGCGGCGTTTCCAACGACGTGTGGACCGAGCTCAACGACGACAAGGGTTCGCATCCGCTGCTCAACCGCGCCATTAGCGGCCAGTATATGTCGGCTTCGACCATCAAGCCGCTCTCGGCTCTGGCCGGTCTTGAGTTTGGAACCTATACCTCAGGCCAGACCACGAACTGCACGGGCTATTGGACGGGCCTGGGCAAGTCATGGGGTAAGTACTGCTGGCTGCATTCCGGTCACGGCACTATGACGCTGCAATCCGGTATCGCCAACTCGTGCGACCCCGTGTTTTACGATATGGGTAAGGCGTTTTTCTACAACGACCAGCATCCCGAGGGTCTGCAAGAGGTCTTTCGCCGTTGGGGCCTGGGCAAGACCTGCGGCATCGATCTGCCAAGTGAGGGCACCGGTCGCATTCCTGACGCCAAGTGGAAAGAGTCCTACTTTACCGACGCCTCGGCCGAGGACCGCAAGTGGAATGCCGGCGATATGACTAACATCGCTATCGGCCAGGGCGACATTTTGGTGACGCCGCTGCAGATGGCGTGTGCCTACATGGGCCTTGCCAACGGCGGCAAACAGTATGTGCGCATGTGTTCTTGTCTGCTGTCTCGCGTGATGGCGACGGCGATGCCTACAAGTACAACGGCAAGGGCAAAAAGAAGCGCCTTGAGGCTCAAATTAACAACGATGCTGATCTTGCGCTGGTCCGCAACGGCATGCACGATGTGATTTACTCGGCGTCGACTTCGACCGCCGCACACTTTAACTCCTTGACCCCCACGGTCTACGGCAAGTCCGGCACGGGCGAGAAGAGCGGCGAGGACGATTACGCGTGGTTTTGCGCCTACGCGCCGGCCGATGAGCCAAGTACGTGATTGTCACTGTCTTGGAACAGGGCGGTGGTGGCTCCGATACCGCGCTGCACGTCGTGCGCGATGTCCTCGGTGCCATTTATGACGAGCCCGACACATCTTCTGCCACGGGCGATTCTTCGGTTCGATAGGAGTTGCGATGGATTTTTCGCCGGCGGACCTGTTCCGCTCAACTAAAACCGGTTCCCGCAGCAGCCTGGACCGTGTCAACAAGCAGCTTTCGGCCTCGCGCGGCACGTTTCGCCAGAAGGTGCACATCGGCGTGCTGCTGGCAACCTTGGCACTCGTTGCCTATGGTGCCATCATCATTTGGTCGGCATCGCAGTTTAAGGCCGACGCCTCATTTTCGCGCCACCTGTTGGGCATCGGCATCGGTGCGGTGCTTGCGGTGCTCGTCTGGCGTACCGATCTGCGCGGCATCTCTAACTTCTCGACGGCGCTGCTCGTCATCGACCTCATTGTGATTTTCTCGCCCAAGATTCCGGGGCTGTCCTATACGGGCGGTCTGGGCATGACGGGCTGGATCAAGATTCCCGGTATCGGTCTTACCTTCCAGCCGGTCGAGCTCGCCAAGCTCATCACGATCTTCTTTATCGCCACGCTTGGTTCGCAGTACAACGGCCGCATCGATACCGCCCGCGACTACATTAAGCTCTGCGGCATGCTTTCCGTTCCGTTTTTGGCCGTCGTCGCTATGGGCGACCTGGGTTCGGGCTTGGTCGTGTTGGTGTCGGGTGCCGTTGTGATCTGCATGAGCGGTGCGCGCCGCGAATGGGTGCTGTCGACCTTGGCTCTGCTCGTGGGTTTGGTGGCGCTCATCCTGGCGCTCGATTCGGTGCTCGATTCTCTTTTGGGCCATGACGTTTTGATCAAGCAGTACCAGATGAACCGACTGACCGTCTTTATCGACCCCGATAATGCCGATTCGGACGATGCCTACAACTTGCAGCAATCGCTCATCGCGGTTGGATCGGGTGGCTTTTTCGGTAAAGGTCTGGGCCATGCGACGCAGTCTGCCGGTGGCTTTCTGCCCGAGTTCCACACCGACTTCGTCTTTGCCTTTTTGTCCGAGACCTTTGGCTTCTGCGGCTCCTTTTTGCTGCTGTGCCTGTACGTGCTGCTCATGTTCTCGACGATTCGCGTCGCCTTTAAGTGTGAGTCTCTGTTCCTACGCTTGTCATGCGTGGGTATCGTCGGCATGTGGGCATTCCAGACCTTCGAGAACATCGGCATGTGCATCGGCATGATGCCGATTACCGGTATTCCGCTGCCATTTATTAGTTTTGGTTCGTCCTCGATGATGATCCAGTTGCTGACGGTGGGTATCGTACAATCCATATGGCGGCATCGTTCGGGCGCCGCGTAACCGCTGGAGGGGTTTGCTATGAAGATTCCCGTGGACAAGCTGACCCGCGTCTTTAAGATGGGCGCGACCACCAAGAAGGATTCCGACACGCCGGTTCGCGTGTCCGTCTACCTCGATTCGTCTGCCTCGCGTTTTTTGGTCGAGACGGTGCGCGATGCCTTCGTGCCGCAGACGACGTCTGGCATTGTGCGCGTTGAGCGCCTGGGTGAGGACCGTATCGTCCCCAAGACCGATACCGACGTGGTGCTGGTCCTTTCGTGCGGATCCGACCGTCTGGAGAGCGCTGTACAGGAGCTTGTGATTGCCGGCGCCCCCGTGTGCGTGCTGGCCGAGTCCGCTGTCGAGGTGCCTTTTATCCAGGAGTCCACGCCCATGCTCGGCGCGGTGGCGGCTACCGATAAGACGTATCTGCTCGAGACGCTCGCTCGCTGGATTCTCGACCGCACGGACAAGGAGACAGCCTTTGCGGCGAACTTTGCCTTTATGCGTATCGCCGCCGCCAACCGCATCATCACCTCGTGCGCGCTTACCAATATGGCGACGGGTGCGCTGGTGTTTTTGCCGGGGGCCGATTATCCCGTTATGGCGCTGGCGCAGGTGGGCATGCTCTTTGAGCTCGCGGCCATCTTTGGACGTGGTATTAAGCCCGAGCGCGGCTACGAGGTCGCGGGCGTGCTTGCCGGCGGCTTGGTGCTCCGCGCCGTCACCCGCGCCCTGGTAAAGCAGACGCCGCATATCGGGTTTGTCGTCAAGGCGCTGACCGCCGCCGCGGGCACCTATGGTATGGGCCGTGCGCTCGTTTCGCTGTATGAGCGCGACATCGATTACAGCCGTGCCAACGAGGTGGCTGCCGCCACGTTCTCGCGCGTTCGCGACCTGGTGACCACGGTTGCCGGCGCTACTCGTCCCATGGGTCCCTTTGAGGACGCATCCGATCTCGCTGCTTAGGGGTTTCTTTTGCGCGCTGTGTACCAAGACTGTTTTCATTTGATTGAGCCCCTGCTCGCAAAGGTCGAGAAGCCGAGTCGCTATATCGACCATGAGTGGGGCACGCTCTCCAAGGCCGATGCCGACTATCGTTGCTGCATGATTTACCCGGATGTGTACGAGGTTGGCCTGCCCAACCAGGGTATTGCCATCCTGTACAACATCCTCAATCAGCCGAGGGCATTTCCTGCGAGCGCGGCTATGTGCCGTGGCCCGATATGGCGATGCCATGCGCGAGGCTGGTATCCCGCTGCTGTCGCTCGAGGGCGCAGCACCCGTGGCCTCGTTCGATATCGTCGGCATGCACGTGCCGCATGAGATGGCCGTGACAAACTTTCTCGAGGCCCTCGATCTAGCCGGCATTCCGCTGCTGGCGGCCGACCGCACCGAGGACGACCCCATCATCATTGCCGGTGGTCCCTCGGTCTATAACCCCGAGCCGTATGCAGCCTTCTTCGATGCCATCCTCATTGGCGAGGCGAGGAGTCGCTGCTCGAGGTTTGCCAGCTGCATCGTCGCTTGCGCGACGAGGGCGTCTCGCGCGCTCAGATTGTCGAGCAGCTCGCGACGGTCGGTGGCACCTATGTGCCGTCGCTCTACGAGGTGCGCCATGACGAGCCCTGCTCGCCGCATGGCTACACCGTGCCGCGCGAAGGCAAGGACGTCCCACCGGTGGTCTACAAGCGCGTCGTTGAGGACTTTGGCGCTACCAATCCGTTGTCGCAGTCGTGCGTGCCCTACGCGCAGCTCGTTCACGACCGCCTGTCGATCGAGATTCTGCGCGGTTGTGCCCGCGGCTGCCGTTTTTGCCAGGCCGGCATGACCTATCGCCCGGTGCGCGAGCGCTCGGCCGACCAGATTGTGTCCTCGGTGATCCAGGGCCTGGAAAAGACCGGCTATGACGAGGTGTCGCTTACCTCGCTTTCGACCACCGATCACTCCTGCATCCGCGATGTGCTCGGTCGCCTTAACCGCCGTCTGGAAGATACGGGCATTCGCGTGTCCATTCCCTCGCAGCGCCTGGATTCGTTTGGCGTGGATATGGCCGAGTCGGTCGCCGGCGAAAAGAAGGGCGGCCTGACGTTTGCCCCCGAAGCCGGCAGTCAGCGCATGCGCGACATCATCAACAAGAACGTGACCGAGGAGGACTTGGACCGTGCGGCCAAGGCGGCCTTCGAGGCTGGTTGGAACCGCATGAAGCTCTACTTTATGATGGGCCTTCCCGGCGAGCGCGACGAGGATATCGTGGCCATCGCCAACCTGGCCGACCATGTGCTCGAGCTCGGCCGCTCCGTGGTTCCCAAGGCGCGTCGCGGCTCCATCTCGGTGTCCATCTCGGTGTCGGTGTTTATCCCCAAGCCGCCACGCCGTTCCAATGGTGCCCGCAGCTCGATTACGATGACGTCAAGCGTCGCCAAAAGCTGCTCATCACGAGCGTGCGCAACCGCGCCGTACGCGTGCACTACCACGATGCCGAGACCTCGCTCGTTGAGGCCGCGCTGTCTCGCGCTGGCCGTGACATGACGCCGGTCATCATCGACGCCTGGCGTGCGGGCTCGCGTTTTGACGCTGGGTGGAGCATTTTTCGCTCGATAACTGGAAAGAGGCGGCGGCCAAAAAACGCCATCGACCTCAACGAGCTCGTGCACCTGCCCTACGAACTGGACTGGCGCCTGCCCTGGGAGCACGTGAGCCCCGGCTGCTCGCGCGGCTTTCTCGAGCGCGAGTACCGCCGCTCGCTGGAGGGTGTCACGACGCCCGACTGCACCCGCACGTCGTGCACCGGCTGTGGAATCTGCCCCACGCTCCATGCCAAGAACGTATTGGTGGGTGATCGCGCATGAGTGAGCGCTTGACCGACAACTCCACGCTCTTTAGGCTTCGCGTTCGCTATGGCAAGCGCGACCGTCTTAAGTACCTGGGCCATCTCGAAGTGATTCATACCATTGAGCGCATCGTGCGTCGCGCGGGGCTGCCCTACGCCGTGACGCAGGGTTTCTCCCCGCACATGCGCGTGGGCTTTTCGTCGGCGTTGCCGGTGGGAACGTCGTCGACCTGCGAGTGGTATGACCTGTTTATGACCGAGTTCGTTGCACTCGACGAGCGTTTGGGCGCCTGGCTGCTGCCTCTCCGGCCGATCTGGCCCCATCGAGGCCGCCTATATCGACGTGCGCACGCCGGCGCTGACGGCGCAACTCACGCGTCTGTCCTATCGTATCGATCTGCATCTCGATCCTGAGGCACCGGTGGATGCCGACGAGGTGCGTCGCGCTATCGATACGCTGCGCGCGGGCCATGGCATCGACTACGCACGCGGTAAGAAGGGCAAGCGCCTAGACCTTGACCACACACTGGTGGGCTATGAGCTCACGGCAGGGGAGCGCCCGGACCATCTGGTGCTCATGCTCGACACCCATGCCGACAACGAGGGTCCATGCGTCCGGAAATTTTGCTTTCTGCCGCTGATGTTTTGTTGCAGGGCTTGACCCCGGGCGTCGATGCACCTATCGTTTCCACCGGTATGCAAGACCTCGTGACCATCTGCTCCTACGATGTCGAGCGTCAGAATCAAGCATGCGAGGACGACGAGGGCCGACTCGTCAGCCCCATACCTGTGCGAACTTGTGGATTTGCTCCACATACTCGTTGACGGGGGTATTATCGCCTGCTACTATATTCGGCTGTTGCACTAACTGATGCATGAAGGCAAGTAAACATGTACGCAATCGTTAACACGGGCGGCAAGCAGTACAAGGTCGCCACCGACGATGTCATCACCGTCGAGAAGATCGAGGGCAATGAGGGCGATAAGATCACCCTGCCGGTTATCTTCCTCAACGATGGTAAGAAGATCGTCACCGATCCCGACAAGCTGGCCAAGGCCAAGGTTACCGCTCAGATCGTTGAGCAGTTCAAGGGCGAGAAGCAGCTGGTCTTCAAGTTCCACAAGCGTAAGCGCTATCGTCGTCTGAAGGGTCACCGTCAGCAGCTCACCAAGCTGAAGATCGTGAAGGTTCAGGCTACCTCCCGCGCCAAGAAGGCTGTCAAGGCAGAGGCTGAGGCTGTTGCCGAGGCTCCCGTCGCCGAGTAGATTACACTCGTAACGAAAGAGTAGGTATACACAATGGCACACAAAAAAGGACTCGGTTCCTCCCGTAATGGCCGTGACTCCCGCGGTCAGCGCTTGGCACGAAGCGCTATGCCGGCCAGACGGTAACCACGGGCACGATTCTCGTCCGTCAGCACGGCACGCACATCCACCCGGGTGAGAACGTTGGCCGTGGCAAGGACGACACGCTGTTCGCGCTGGTCGACGGTACCGTTGAGTTCCACAAGGGTATCAAGCACAGGGTCAGCGTACGCCCGCTCGCGAACGCGTAATTCACCCTTCATAGAGCACATATGTGGGAGGCACTTGAGTTTTAGGATTCAAGGGTCTCCCTCTTTTTGTAGGAGGCGATTCTGTTGTCACAGTTCACCGATATCAGCCGCATTAACGTGTGCGGCGGCGACGGCGGAGCCGGATGCATGTCGTTTAGGCGCGAGGCATTTGTCCCCAAGGGCGGCCCCGATGGCGGCGACGGCGGTCGTGGCGGCAATGTCGTCATCCAGGCCGATGCTCAGCTGTCTTCGCTGATCGATTACCGCTTTAAGCATCACTTCCGCGCCGAGCGCGGCACGCACGGGCAGGGTGCCCGTCGTAACGGTAAGAGCGGCGAGGACCTTATTCTCAAGGTTCCCATGGGTACCGTGGTGCGCGAGCTCGACCCCGAGACGCAGACCCCGATGTTCGAGATTGCCGACTTGGTGCATGATGGCGAGCGCGTCGTTGTGGCGCCCGGCGGTGCTGGCGGTCTGGGCAATACGCACTTTGTGACGTCGGTGCGCCGCGCGCCCGCATTCGCCCAGCTGGGCGAGCCGGCCGAGGAGCACTGGATTGAGCTCGAGATGAAGCTCATGGCTGATGCCGCGCTCGTGGGCTTCCCCTCGGTGGGCAAGTCCTCGCTTATCGCGCGCATGAGTGCCGCCCGACCCAAGATCGCCGACTATCCGTTTACCACGCTCGTGCCCAACCTGGGTATGGTGCGTGCCGGCGAGTACTCCTATGTCGTTGCCGACGTCCCCGGCCTCATCGAGGGCGCGAGCGAGGGCAAGGGCTTGGGCCACCAGTTCCTGCGCCACATCGAGCGTACGGCGCTCATCATGCATGTCGTCGACATGACGGGCGGTTTTGAGGATCGCGACCCGGTTGAGGATTACCGCATCATCAACCGTGAGCTCGAGCAGTATGGCGCCGAGCTTTCGGAGCGTCCGCAGATCGTCGTCGCCAACAAGTGCGATGCGCCGGGCACGGCCGACAAGATTGCCGACCTTAAGCGCGCCGCGCTCGACGATGGACATATGTTCTTTGCCGTGTCCGCCGTGACGGGCGCCGGCCTCAACACGCTGATGCTTGCCGTGGGCGAGCAGGTGGCTAAGTTGCGCGCCGAGCTGGCGGTCTCCGATGAGCCGGTCGATCTGCGCGATGATGAGTGGGAGCGCCGTCGCCTGCAGCGCGAGAAGCGTTTCCGCATTGTTCAGGAAGAGCCCGGTGCCTTCCGCGTGGTCGGTCGCGCCATCGAGCGCATGGTTATCCAGACCGACTGGGAAAACGAGGAAGCCGTCATCTACCTGCAGCACAAGTTTGCGCGTATGGGTGTTGACGACGCGCTCGAGAAGGCCGGCTGCCGTGCGGGCGACGAGGTCCGCATTTGCCAGCGCGCCTTTGACTTTGAGGGCGCCGAGGACTTCTCGGAGTACGAGGAGCTCGAGGACGCTGGCGAGGACGTTGCCGTTGAGGCCCTTGACGTGACCGATGCTCCGGATGAGGGCGTCGAGGTTGTCGATGCGGCGGATGCCGCGGACGATGCCGAGACCTCGGAGGGCGAGTAAGCCATGTCGCTGCGCGGTGGAATCGGTTTGCCCGAGCTGCCCATAAAAGAGGGCAAAGAGTTTCGGCTTGGCATTATGGGCGGCACCTTCGACCCGATTCATTACGGGCACTTGGTGACTGCCGAGCAGGCGCGCGAGTCGCTCGACTTGGACGCTGTGCTCTTTATGCCGGCCGGCTCTCCTGCCTTTAAACTCGACAAACCGGTGACGCCTGCTGAGGACCGTTATGCCATGACGGTTCTCGCCACCGCCGCGAATCCGGCTTTTTTGGCGAGCCGTTTCGAGATCGACCGTCCGGGCGTGACCTATACTGCCGATACGCTTCATGCCCTTCGCGACTTTTACCCGACGCAGGTAAAGCTCTACTTTATTACGGGCGCCGATGCGATTATCGATATTGTGACCTGGCATGATGCCGAACGAATCGCTGAGCTTGCTACCTTTATTGCGGCGACGCGACCGGGCTTTGATATCGATACGGCGCGTGCCCGAATCAAAGAGTCGGGGCTGCCGTTCGACGTGCGCTATATTCAGATTCCGGCGCTGGCGATCAGCTCGACGAACATTCGTAAGCGAGTTGCCCGCGGCATGAGCGTGCGCTATCTTACGAGCGAGTCTGTGCTCGGCTACATTCGCAAGCGCAGTTTGTATGTCGATCTGGGTCAAGAAGATTTTGAGTGATGGGGGCTACGTTGTCGGTAGAGGATCAGTTTGAGGGCGATGAGCGCGCGCTGCTCAAGCGCATTCAAGAGCTGCTCGATGTTCGCATGAAAGATAAGCGCAAGCGCTATGTGCATTCGCTGGGTGTTGCCGAGACCGCACTTCATCTGGCCGAGGTCTACGGCGTTGACCGCTTTGATGCGGCTGCCGCCGGCTTAATTCACGACTGGGACAAGGTTCTTTCCGATGACGAGCTCGTGGCCCGCGCGCTTCACTATGGCATCAAGGTTGCCGGCTCTCCTTCCGCCGCGACGCCGCTTTTGCATGGCCCTGTTGCCGCCTATGAGCTTCCGCAGCTTTTTCCCGAGCTGTCGCCGGCTGTTTTCCAAGCTGTCGACCGTCACACCGTGGGTGCCTGCGACATGACGCCGCTCGATATGGTGGTCTTTGTGGCAGATGCCATCGAGCCCAACCGTCACGGCGACTATGCCCATGCGCTGCGCAAGATGGTGGGGAAGTCCTCGCTCGATGAGTTGTTCTTCTCCTGTTTTGCGCAGGGTCTGGTCTATGTGATCCAGTCCGGGCGCTATCTTTATCCCACGGCTATTACGATTTACAACCATTACGCCCAGCTGCGCTAGCTCGGGTGTGTCTAGAAAGAGGTATTCCATGGCCGACGAGACCATGACTGACGAGCAGATTCTTGAAGGTGTGGAGCACAAGAGTTTCGTTGCCACGTCCGACCGCACCGCCGCCTCGCTGTCCGCGAGCGGTGTCGCCGCCGAGGATGTCGCCCGCGCCGCCGCGCAGGCCGCCTACGACAAGAAAGGCGAGGACGTTCAGGTGCTCGACCTGACTGAGCTTTCTGATGTGTGCGACTACTTTGTTCTCACTACCGGCACCAACAACCGCCAGGTCGATTCGATTGTCGACGAGATTGAGGAGAAGGTCGCCGAGGCTTGCGGCGAGCACCCGTTTTCCATCGAGGGCCGCGAGCAGAAGACCTGGATGCTCATGGACTACGGTTCGGTTGTCGTCCACGTCTTCACTCCCGAGGCGCGCGAGTTCTACCGCCTCGAAAAGCTCTGGGGCGACGCCCCCCAGCTTCCCCTCGACCTCCTCTAGTAGCTCATTTGGGACGGGGCTTTTTTAGCTACCCTCTGCCGTATGCCGGGCAGTTGCACTACTTGCAGCTGCCCGGTTTTCTTTTTGCCATAGGGACTAATCGTTGAAGCGGGATTGCGGCCGAAGGAGAGGGCGGTGTCGCCGAACTTGTCTCGGACGGCGTCGATGGCGAGCGAGAGGTCGCGACGGTCGCTCGATTGGGCTCCGCGGTCGTCGATTTCGCAGAACAGGTCGGTCTGGATGCCGCCTGATGGTCAAAGTCGCTCATGCCGATGCCCGCCAGACGCACGTGCATGCCTTCTTGCCAGATATTGTCGAGCAGCTCGAGCGCTACGGCCACAAAGATATTCTCGTCGTCGGTGGGGTGGGGCAAGCGGCGCTGTGCCGTGCGTCCGCTGCCATACGAGTACTTGAGCTTGAGCGTTACGGTTCCGCCCGTCAGCCCTTGACGGCGCAGGCGGCGCCCAACCGACTCGCCGAGCAGCGCAATCGCCGCCTCGATATCCCCACGCTCAGTCAAATCCTTCGCAAAGGTGCGTTCATTGCTGACCGACTTGACCTCGCGCTCTTCATCGAGGCTCGTGACTTCGGAGAGTTCGAGTCCCAGCGCACGCTGCGCATGCGTTCGCCGTTGATGCCAAAAATAGAGGCCAAGGTGGATTTCGGTGCGCGGGATAGCTCGCCGAGCGTGTAGATGCGCATGCGGCGCAGTCGCTCTTCTGCCGAGCGCCCGATGCCGCTCATGGCAGATACCGGCAGCGCTGCCAAAAAGCGCTGCTCGGTTCCAGGGCGCACGATGGTCAGCCCAAATGGCTTGTCCCGCTCGCTTGCGATCTTTGCGACCGTCTTGTTACAGCCCACGCCAATGGAGCAGGTCACCCCCAGCGCCGCCACACGATCACTGATGCGCCGTGCAACCAGCAGCGGGTCCTCGGGTGCAAAGCGACCTGGCGTGATGTCGATAAAGGCCTCGTCGATGGATACGCGCTCAACGCGCGGGGTCTCGTCGGCGAGAATCGCCATGACCTGAGCGCTGACCTCGTGGTAGCGATCGAAATGCCCATGCGTCCAAATGGCCTGCGGACAGAGGCGCCGTGCTC
>ENA-OPZM01000187-OPZM01000187.1-human-gut-metagenome-genome-assembly--contig:-NODE-187-length-26874-cov-7.694882_pt1 | contig 26874 bp, 35 predicted proteins | sample MGYA00242478_ERZ504493 | MGnify/ENA primary metagenome ERZ504493 (study PRJEB26092, sample SAMD00036227) | human gut metagenome | host: Homo sapiens | study: EMG produced TPA metagenomics assembly of... | reverse complement strand
TCTTTCGGCTGACGACCTGTTTTATTTTACCACTGAAGTGGTTTTTTTGTCAAGCCTTATTTTTTTAGAAGCTTTTTGAACTTTTCTGAACTTGGACATTCAAGAAGTTTTCTCAGAACAAAACTGGAACTTTTTCAGCGTCTATTGGTTCTTTTTCAAGGGCTTCCTGCTGAGGCTTCGGAAGTCATTCTTTTGCCTCAGCACTTGGCGCTCAAGTATAATACCACACCCCCGCCTCCTTGTCAACACTTTTTGACAGATTTTTTCATTCTTTTTTGCGCACGACCGGAAACGGCATCTGACCGTGAGGTATATGCGCCGCAGCTGCTTTGGTGCAGCTTGGCACAAATGCCTTTTCTCTTTGCTTATATAATGTATTATAAAGCTTTCGCCGTATAATATTTTGCGATATTACACCTCGGAAACAGGTGTGCGTTGTCAAGAGGTCTTGGCTCAGATTTTATCCTGAAAATTATCCATGAATTTTGGCTAAAACTCCAAAACGCAAAATGTAGTGGTATTTTCCTTGACTTGCCACTAGATAGTGATAGAATAGAGCTACATTCAGTTTGTTGGATATCGTGTGCGCAAAACGGGTATCTCTTATTGTAAGAGATACCGTTCACACTGTGCTTTATTTGTTAAGGAGGAGAGCCGATGAAGATCATCAAACGCAACGGTGCAGAGGTCCCCTTTGATATCACCAAGATCATCACCGCTGTTACTAAGGCCAGCGATTCTGTGAGCGGCCAGAGCCGTCTGACAAAGGACCAGATCACCCAGATCGCCGCTGCTGTTACCGACCAGTGTCAGGCGCTGAACCGCGCCGTCAGCGTGGAAGAAGTGCAGGATATGGTGGAGAACCAGCTCATGGACATCAAGGCACATGATGTGCCCGGCACTACATCACCTACCGCTATGTGCAGAGCCTGAAGCGCCAGACCAACACCACCGATGAGCGCATCCTGAGCCTGATCGAGTGCCAGAACGAAGAGGTCAAGCAGGAGAACGCCAACAAGAACCCCACCGTGAACAGCGTACAGCGCGACTATATGGCCGGTGAGATCTCCAAAGATCTGACCGCCCGTCTGCTGCTGGACCCGGAGATCGTCAAGGCCCATCAGGAGGGTCTGATCCACTTCCACGATTCCGACTACTTTGCCCAGCACATGCACAACTGCGATCTGGTGAATCTGGAGGACATGCTGCAGAACGGCACCGTCATTTCCGGCACCTATATTGAAAAGCCTCACAGCTTCTCCACCGCCTGCAACATCGCCACCCAGATCATTGCACAGGTAGCATCCAACCAGTACGGCGGCCAGAGCATCAGCCTGACCCACCTCGCCCCCTTTGTGGATGTCTCCCGCAAGAAGATCGCCGCTGAGGTAGAAGTGGAAATGGCCGGTCTGGACGTTTCTGCCGAGCGCAAGAAGGAGATCGTGGAGCGCCGCCTGCGCAGCGAGATCAACCGCGGTGTGCAGACCATCCAGTATCAGGTGGTCACGCTGATGACCACCAATGGTCAGGCCCCCTTTATCACCGTGTTCATGTATCTGGGTGAGGCGCGCAATCCGCAGGAGAAGGCAGACCTTGCCATCATCATCGAGGAGACCATCCGCCAGCGCTATCAGGGCGTGAAGAACGAGGCCGGTGTGTGGATCACCCCCGCTTTCCCCAAGCTGATCTATGTGCTGGAAGAGGACAACATCCGCCCCGGCACTCCTTATTACTACCTGACCGAGCTGGCCGCCAAGTGCACCGCAAAGCGCATGGTGCCCGACTATATCTCCGAAAAGAAGATGCTGGAGCTCAAGGTGGACAAAAACGGCGAAGGCCACTGCTACACCTGCATGGGCTGCCGCAGCTTCCTGACCCCCTATGTGGACCCCGAGACCGGCAAGCCCAAATACTACGGTCGGTTCAATCAGGGCGTTGTCACCATCAATCTGGTGGATGTGGCACTCTCCTCCAAGGGCAACTTTGAGAAGTTCTGGAAGATCTTCGACGAGCGTCTGGCCCTGTGCCACCGCGCACTGCAGGCACGGCACAAGCGACTGCTGGGCACTCCCAGCGATGCCGCACCCATCCTGTGGCAGTATGGTGCGCTGGCCCGCCTGAAGAAGGGCGAAAAGATCGACAAGCTGCTGTTCGGCGGCTACTCCACCATCAGTCTGGGCTATGCCGGTCTGTATGAGTGCGTGAAGTATATGACCGGCAAGAGCCACACCGATGCCGGTGCAAAGCCCTTTGCTCTGAGCGTGATGCAACACATGAACGACAAGTGCAACGCCTGGAAAAAGGCCGAGAACATCGACTACTCCCTCTATGGCACCCCGCTGGAATCCACCACCTACAAGTTCGCCAAGTGCCTGCAGAAGCGGTTTGGCATCGTGCCCGGTATTACCGACAAGAACTATATCACCAACAGCTACCATGTGCATGTGTCGGAGCAGATCGATGCCTTCACCAAGCTGAAGTTTGAATCCGACTTCCAGCGCCTGTCCCCGGGCGGTGCCATCAGTTATGTGGAAGTGCCCAACATGCAGGACAATCTGGAAGCCGTCATAAGTGTGCTGCAGTTCATCTATGACAACATCATGTATGCGGAGCTGAACACCAAGTCGGATTACTGTCAGGTGTGCGGCTATGACGGCGAGATCAAGATCGTGGAGGATGACGGCAAGCTGGTGTGGGAGTGCCCCAAGTGCGGCAACCGCGACCAGAACAAGCTGAACGTTGCCCGCCGCACCTGTGGCTATATCGGCACCCAGTTCTGGAATCAGGGCCGCACGCAGGAGATCAAGGACCGCGTGCTGCATCTGTAACCTTTTTTGTAGAAAGGAAAGCATTCTTGCCCTCTCCGTCATCGCTGACGCGATGCCACCTCCCCCAAAGTGGGAGCCTTGGCAGTCCATGCAAAGTGTGTGGTTTCGCCAGGGGCTCTCCCTTTGACAGACTTCCCCCGCGCCGGGGGAAGATGGCGAAGCCAAAAGGGGGAACAGGCTGGACGCGAAGCGGCCTGAGAGGGCTAGACCGCTAAAATTATGAACTACGCAACCATCAAATACTATGACATTGCCAACGGCCCGGGGGTGCGCACCAGCGTGTTCGTGTCCGGCTGCCGCCACCACTGCCGGGGTGCTTCAACGCCGTGGCGTGGGACTTTGACTATGGCCAGCCCTTCGATAAACCCACCCGCAACGAAGTGTTTGCTTCCTGCCAGCCGGACTATATCGCGGGCCTATCGCTGCTGGGCGGCGAACCCATGGAGCCGGAAAATCAGCGGGAGCTGCTGCCATTCGTGCGCAACTTCAAGGCCTTGTACCCCAACAAAACGGTGTGGTGCTATTCCGGCTACACCTGGGAACAGCTGACCGGCAAAGAGCCAAGCCTTGCCCGGTGTGAAGCCACCGACGAGCTGCTGAGCCTGCTGGATGTGCTGGTGGACGGCGAGTTCGTGCAGGCAAAGCACGATATCTCCCTGCGGTTCCGCGGCAGCAGCAACCAGCGTCTGCTGGATGTGAAAAAGACCCTTGCCGCCGGGGAGCCCGTGTGGTGGGAGGACGAAAAGGTGTTCGCCACCCATACTATGGAAAAATAAACATAACAGAAAAGAGCGTCCGGTTTTCCACTTCCTGAACGGAACGTGTGGAAAACTGGACGCTTTCTTTTTTGTTTTACTCTCTGCTGCCCACGGCATCCTCGATGATACGCAGGAAGCATTGCCGTAGCGGGCGGCTTTCTTCTCGCCCACACCGCTGATATTCAGCAGTTCATCGGTGCTCAGCGGCTTCTTCTCCACCATTTCCCGCAGGGTGGCATCGCTGAACACCATAAAGGCCGGGATATTCTGCTTTCCGGCCAGCCGCTTGCGCTGAGCATAGAGGGCATTCAGCAGCTTTTCGTCAAACTCGCTCAGCTCGCCTGCCACCGCCTTTGTGCGGCGCGGCTTCTCGCTCAGCCGTCTTGCATTGTCTGCCGCACGGCGCCGGGAATACTCCACCTGCAGCTGCGCTTCCTGCTCTGCAGCTAGACAGCAGGAGCAGTTGCCGCATTTCTTTGGTGCAGCTTCGCCGAAGTAATGCAGCAGAAATCCCCGCAGACAGTCCTGCGTGGTGGAATAAAATGTCATGTACTTGAGCCGCTCCTCGGCCTTGCGGGCAGCTTCGGCTTTCACATCGGCGGGCAGGCCGTTGTCTGCCTCCATCTCCTTTTCAATAAAGAAGCGGATGGTGCGCACATCGGTGCCGGAATAGAGCAGCGTGCACCGGGCGGGCTGTCCATCGCGGCCTGCACGGCCTGCTTCCTGATAATAACTTTCCACATCCTTGGGCATATTGTAGTGGATTACGAACCGCACGTTGGGCTTGTCGATGCCCATGCCGAAGGCATTGGTGGCTACCATGATCTGCACCCGGTCGTAGAGGAAATCGTCCTGATTCTTCCGCCGGGTATCCGCGTCCAGCTTGGCATGGTAGGCCGCAGCCCGGATACCGCGGCTCTGCAGCAGGCGGGCAGTCTCATCCACCTGCTTTGTGGTGCTGCAGTAGACGATGCCCGCGTTGTCACCCTCTTTCAGCACAAGATCCAGCAGCTCCTTCGGCTTCTGGCTGGGCAGGGCGCGCCGGGTCTCAAAATAGAGGTTGGGCCGGTCAAAGCTGGTGGTCACCTCGTAGGGCTTCTGCAAGGCCAGCTGTTCCCGGATGTCGTCCCGCACATGGGCGGTGGCCGTGGCCGTGAATGCGCCCACCACCGGACGGCTGGGCAGGCTGTCCACAAAGGCTTTGATGCGCAGGTAGCTGGGCCGGAAGTCCTGTCCCCACTGGCTGATGCAGTGGGCCTCGTCCACCGTCACCATGCTGATCTCCCGCTCCTGTGCAAACCGCTGGAAGCCGGGCATTTCCAGCCGCTCCGGTGCCACATAGATGATCTTGTACCAGCCTTCCCGGGCGCGGCGCAGCATCAGGCCTTCTGGTTATCGTTCAGGCTGTTGTTCAGAAACGCCGCCGCCACGCCCGCCTGCACCAGTGCCCCCACCTGATCCTTCATCAGGCTGACCAGCGGCGACACCACGATGGTGATGCCCGGCAAAAGCAGCGCCGGCACCTGATAGCAGATGGATTTGCCCGCACCGGTGGGCATCACCGCCAGTACATCCTGCCCGGCAAGCAGGCGGCTGACGATCTCCTCCTGCCCGGGGCGGAAACTGTCGTAGCCGAATACCTTTTTTAAGATCGAGTGCGGGTTTTCCATGGGTCCCTCCGTATCATAGAATAGGTTTTTTTCTGCGCAATATCTTCAAAACCATATCAGTATACCACAAAAGCCGGGCTTTTGCGCAGGTGCAGAGCCGTTTTTTTGGCAAAAAGCACGAAATGTCAAAGGTAATTTTTTTGCAAATGATAGCTTTTCAGGCGCGAAAATGATATAATAGGAGCACATAACTCCATGTCCGGCGTTTTTTTGTGCGCCGACTGTTGATAGAAAAAGGAGCAATCATCTTATGCAGCAGAAACTCATCACCTTTGCCGTTCCGTGCTACAACTCGGCGGCATATATGCGCCATTGCATCGAGACCCTGCTTTCTGCCGGAGAGCAGGCCGAGATCATCCTTGTGGACGACGGTTCCGTGAAGGACGATACCCCCGCCATCTGCGACGAGTACGCCGCCAAATATCCCACCATCGTCAAGGCCATCCATCAGGAGAACGGCGGCCACGGCGAGGGTGTGAATCAGGGCATCCGCAACGCCACAGGCCTGTACTATAAGGTAGTGGACAGTGACGACTGGCTGGACACCGACGCCCTGAAAAAGGTTCTGGCCCGCCTGACCACTCTGGTGGCCCGCGGCACCGCGCCTGACATGATGATCTGCAACTACGTGTATGAGCATGTGGAGGACAACACCACCCTGACCGTGCGCTACACCAACGTGTTCCCCCAAAACCGCCTGTTCAACTGGACCCATGTGGGCCACTTCCGCCCGGACCAGAACATCCTGATGCACTCGGTGATGTACCGCACCGAGGTGCTGCGCAAGTGCGGCATGGTGCTGCCCAAGCACACCTTCTATGTGGACAACATTTTTGTCTACCAGCCCTGCCCTACGTCAAAAGCATGTACTACATGGATCTGGATCTGTACCGCTACTTCATTGGCCGTGCCGACCAGAGCGTGAACGAGAGCATCATGGTCAAGCGGGTGGATCAGCAGCTGCGGGTCACCCGGCACATGATCGACTGTCAGGATCTGGATGAGCTGAAGGATCAGAAACGTCTGCACGCTTACATGGTGCACTATCTGTCCGTGATGATGGCCGTGAGCGACATCTTCCTGCTGCTGGACGGCAGCGACGAGGCAAAGGCCAAGCGCACCGGGCTGTGGCAGTACCTCAAGGATCACGTAAGCACCGGCGTTTACCGCGCCGTGCGCTACAATCTGGGCGGTCTGACCGACTTGAAGTTCCCCGGCGGCGACAAGCTCACTCTGGGCGTGTACCGCCAGCTGCGCAAGATCTTCAAGTTCAACTGATTGTTTGGAATTTACTCCTTCCGTCACGTCTTACGCCGTGCCAGCTCCCTCAAAGAGGGAGCCTTTGGCAGAATGGAACACCTCTCCTTCTCACCAGAGCCTCCCTCCGTGAGAAAGACTCCCCGGCCGGGGGAGGTGGCACGAAAGTGCCAGAAGGGGAATGGGTGGCATCGCGCAGCGATGACGGAAGGAGTTTCTTTTATTTGCCCGACCGGAGCTCTTTGCCGGGTCTCCATATTCCGGTTGCTTTTTGTCTGGGCGGATAGTATATTAGACGTATATGCGTTTTTTCTGGCTGCGCTGCGTTTTTCCTTTTCGTTCTTCCCTTTCGCTGATTGCGGGCCCGCTGCAGTGATGATATCCAGAAGTACCTCGGCATCACCCTGCTGCCGCAGGCCGGTGTGGCACTGGGCATGGCTGCCACAGCCGCCCAGCTCTCGGACGGCCACATGGTACGCAACGTGGTGCTGTTCTCGGTGCTGGTGTATGAGCTGGCAGGCCCCACGCTGACCAAGATCGCACTGACTGCCGCTGGAGAGATCCGTCCCGAGGGACGCACCAGCGCCCGTGTGGAGAACAAGCCGGAAGAAGTTGCATAAAAGGTTGTTTTTTGTCGAAATGTCACGCAATCATTGACGAACCCTGTTATTTTTTGTATACTGAGCATAGCGCCACTGGAACAATTTTCCTATTGTGTCACAGACTGGCTATCACAGGAAAAGGATAAAGGAGAATGGAATACTATGAAAAGTACCGGAATCGTCCGCGGCATCGATGCGCTGGGCCGCATCGTTCTGCCCAAGGAGCTGCGCACCAGTATGCATCTGGACACTGACACCAAGCTGGAGATCTTTGTGGATGGCGACTCCATCGTGCTCAAAAAGCATCGGCCCGCCGGCAGCTGCGATTTCTGTGGCGAGGTGGATGAGTCTTCGGTGCAGTTTGCGGGCTACTGCATCTGCCCGGCCTGCCGCCGCAAGATCGGTGCACTGTAAAACACACAAAAAGGAGGCTCTACTATGAGCCAGATGATCGATTTCACCGTCCCGTCCACTGTGCCGGGGCGGACTTTGCATGCCTTCCGCTGTGTGCCGGAGGGTGAAGTAAAGGCGGTTCTACAGCTGTCCCACGGCATGGTGGAATTTATTGACCGCTACAAGCCGCTGGCGGAATATCTGGCCGGGCGGGGCATCCTTGTTACCGGCCACGACCATTTGGGCCACGGCGGCTCCATCCGCACCAAAGCGGACTACGGCTACTTTGCCGAGCCGGACGGTAACCGCGCCGTTCTGGCGACCTGCACGCCATGACCGTGCGCACCAAAGAGCTGTACCCGGGCGTGCCTTATTTCCTGCTGGGGCACAGCATGGGTTCGTTCTATGCCCGGCAGTATTTGTGCGAATACGGCCATGAGCTGGACGGAGCCATCATCATGGGCACCGGCTTCCAGCCCAAGGCACTGGTGCAGTTTGCCAAAACCCTCTGCCGGGTGCTGGCGGTCTTTCATGGCTGGCAGTACCGTAGCAAGTTCGTGGCCAACATGTCCTTTATGGGCTACAACAAAGGCTGGAGGGCCGCACCACCCACGACTGGCTCAACCGCGATCAGGCCGAGGTGGACAAATATCTGGCCGACGAACGCTGCACCTTTACCTTTACGCTGAACGCTACTACAGCATGTTCAGCGGCATCCTGCGCCTGCACGACCCGGCGTTCCTTGCAAAAATGCCCAAAGACCTGCCGCTGCTGTTCTTGGCTGGCGATGCCGACCCGGTGGGCGAACAGGGCAAGGGCGTGCAGCGCGCCATCCAGAGCCTGAAAGATGCCGGTGTGCAGAACATTGAGTGCAAGCTGTACCCCGGTGCCCGGCATGAACTGCTGGTGGAAACGAACCATCAGGAAGTGTTTGAAGATATCGGCAGCTGGCTGGAAAAGCATCTTGCCTGATCTGCCGCATCCGTTTTACCGTCATTCTGAGGAATGGCGGTACTTTTTGCCCCAATGACTGGCGGCGCTTTTGCCAGCCTGACCGGCAAAAATGCCCGGCACTGAAAGTTTTCCCGATTGCTGAAAAAGTCCCCGGAACCAGCGTTCCGGGGACTTTCTGCGTTTATTTTCAGTTATGCTGTTATGCTTTCTTGGGTGCGATCCAGCCGTCGATCACATTTACCAGTGCCTTGCCGCGGCGGCCCAGAAGCTTGGGCAGCAGGACACGGGCCATGGCCCACACACCGGCAAAGTTGTACAGGATGATCAGCGCCGTGATGATGCCGGTCCACAGGCCGTAGAGCGGCGTTTCGGCCAGCAGCACAAAGGCTTCGATCACCAGCGCGGCGGCGTTCACCAGCACGCGGCCCGGATGCACCTGCATCCCGATCATGCGGTGGGCATCGATGGCGCGCAGGGTGAACACCAGCGCAAGGCCAAGGAAGGATGCATAGGTAGCGCCCACAGGCCCCCACCACTTGATGAAGAAGTAGTTCATGATGCAGTTGCTCACAGCACCCGCCATCATAGTGATCATGCTGCGGGTGGACTTTTTATTCACCACATACACGCTGTTCATGAACTGGTTGAAGCAGCTGCAGGTGGAAGCCAGCACAAGGAACGGCACAAAGTGCCATGCGTAGTAGTAGTTGGACTTCATAATGTGCATCACCGGGCGGCACAGCCAGATGATACCGGCTGCGCAGCAGAACAGCACACTGGAATAGGTGCGGAAAATTTTGGTAAAGAACTTTGCGCGGCCCTCTTCCTCGGTCACAGCGGAAAGCTGCCATGCATCGTAGAAGATCAGGCCCAGCGTAGTAAGGATGGTGGGCAGGAAATAGCCGGTGGAAAGCAGGCCGCTCCATGCATTGCCGTCGCGGCCGTCCAGACCGTTGCACATCTCACGCACAAAGAACAGGTCGGATGCGTTGATGATCCAGAAGCTGATCTGTGCCGGATCATGGGCAGCGAGAAGCGCAGCATCTGCTTCCACAGATCCTTGTTGATGCCCTTCAGCTCCACATAGTTCCACAGCTTGCCGGTGAACATCAGGAACAGCACACTGGAAAGGTCGCCGCTGATGATGGCCAGCAGGTAGCCGTTGGCACCCCACTTGAAGCCCACCAGATACAGCACGTAGAAAGCCATAGTGGCTACGGTGCACAGCACGCCGTCCACGGCCACCAGCTTGTTCCACTGGCGGCTGCGCACGAACTGGGTGCACAGGGTGCGCAGGCAGCTCATGAGCACATAGATGTAAATGAGCAGGCCGTACTGTGCCATATCGGGCAGAAACTGCGCAATGGGCCAGCACAGCACCAGAATGCCAAAGCCGCCCAGAATGGTCAGCAGGCCGTTGGTGAACACCTGTTTTTCGCTGTTGCCCTTGTCCAGACCAAAGCGGATGATGGCGTTGGACATGCCCATGGACACGAACGGGATGAGCAGGTTCGCGTACTGGCTCAGGATCTTGGAAAGGCCCAGATCGGAGATCTCCGCCATTGCATAGGTCAGGAACGGCTGGACAATCAGGGTGAGCAGCTTTGACGAAAAGCTGGAAATTGCAAAGATCAATGTGTTGCCGGCAAGCTTTGAATATTTATCGCCGGACTTTTTTTCGTTTTCCAAGGGAACTTCCCTCCTGTTTTACAATTCGGATGCGGGCCGGTCTGTGACCGCCCGCATCCGCTTTCCCACTATTTAGTCACTTTAAAAGCGCCCGCCGGGCTTTCCAGTCCGGCAGCAGCTTTGCCACCTCGGCCCAGAACGCCGGGCTGTGGTTGGGCTGCAAAAAGTGGCAGTACTCATGCACTACCACATAAATCTGCGCCGCCGGGGGCATATGATACAGCTGCAGCGCAAAGGTGATCTGCCGTTTTGCCATAAAGCACACGCCCCACCGGCTGGTCATGCTGCGCACTTTGATAACAGGCTTGTGCCCGCCCAGCACTCCGGCAAAGGCCGGGTAGACCTTATCGCTCATGGCCGTAAAATAGGCCAGCGCTGTTTCCTTATCCGGCAGAGGCCGCGCTTCCTTCGCTGCGCGCCGCACAGCACGTTCCCGGGCCTGCTGCACCCAGTCGCGCGTGCGGCCACAAAGCGGTCTGCCGCTTCTGCACTTGTCCGCAAGGGGATGCTCACCGCCACGGTGCCATCCTCCCGCACACGGATGTTCAGGTTCTTGACCCGTTTGCGGGTCAGCTCGTATTGGATGCCGCCTGCCGTGCGCAGCTGTGTCTCCTGCTTTCTGCCCGCCATGAGGTCAGGTAGTCTTTTTTGCCCGGTGCAGCATTTCCAGCGGCAGCTGGGCCAGCACCACAGCAGCAAAGATCAGCACACAGCCAAAGACTTCCCGGGCAGAAAGGTTCTGGTGCAGCAGCATCCAGCCGCCCAGCGCACTGAACACGCTTTCCAGACACATGATCAGGCTGGCAATGGCAGGGTTCAGATCCCGCTGGCCCAGGATCTGCAGGGTGTAGGCCACGCCACTGGACATGATGCCGCAGTAGAGGATCGGCAGCGCATTCTCCGCGAACTGCGCTGCGGAAGGTGTCTCGAACAGCAGAGCCGCAGCGGTGCTTTCCACCGACACCACCAGAAACTCGGCAAGGCTCAGCCGCACGCCGTCCACCTGCGGGGAAAAGTGGTCCACCGCAATGATCTGGAAGCTGAACAGCACCGCACAGCTCAGCAGGAGCCAGTCGCTGGACTCGATGCTGCCAAAGCCGTTTTTCATGCACAGCAGGTACAGGCCCAGCACGGCTACCACCATGCTCACCCACAGCTGCGCGCTGCCCTTACGGCCCAGAAACAGGCCGAACACCGGCACCAGCACCACGTACATGGCGGTCAGGAAGCCGGCCTTTGCCGTGGACGGATTGATGGTAATGCCGATCTGCTGTGCAGCGGAAGCAGCAAACAGAAGGGTGCCGCACACAAAGCCTGCCGCCAGCAGCTTTTTCTTCTCGGCAGCAGTTTTGGGCTTTGCATCGGTGCCGCTTTTGCGGCGGATGGCATCAAACACCATCACCGTGGGGATCAGCACCAGTACAGCCAGCCAGCTGCGCCCGGCCAGAAAGCTGTAGGCTCCCATGCCGGAACCGGCGCTCTGGGCCACAAAGGCTGTGCCCCAAATAAGGGAGCACAGCAGCAAAAGCAGAGAGTTCTTGGTTTGTGTGCTCATCAGCCAATTCCCTCCACCTTCAGCAGGCCGTACAGGTAGTACTTGCTGGAGTCATAGGAGATGGTCACACGGTACTGCGCCGCCGGGTCCAGCCCGGAGATGGTGCAGCGGTAGTCGGTGCCGTCGGTATGGATATAATAGGTGCTGTCGGCTACATACTCTGCGCCGCCGTCCACCTTTTTCCACACGGCCACCTTGAACCGCTGGGTGCCCTCAGCCGTGCCGCAACCCATAATACTCAGCGTGCCGGAGGGCACGGTAAAGTAGCTGGTCTGGCGGCTCCAGATGCCGTTGAACACTGCATACAGGCAGCCATCCGCCGTGGCCGTGGCAAACTTGGCCGAGGAGTCTGCAATGCCCTGAATGATCAGCGGATCACTGGTCTGGTCGGCCCAGCGGGTAGTGTCCTCTTCCTGCACTTCGTCCGAAGTGCCCGATGCCTTGTGCACGATGCTCTTCAGGGTGTCCTTGCAGCCGATTAGGCCCACTGCAAGCACCAGCGCCATCAGCAGCACAACGATCCTTTTTTTCATCTTCATACGTTTCCTCACGAAGCAATGCGCTTCTCTTTGTTTTTCATCCCTCCGCCCTGTTCTTGTACAGAGCAGACACAGATATAGTATACCGCATTTTCCGGCGCTGTACAAGACATTTGTCCTGTGCCGTACTGCAAGAAAAGCCCCGCCGGGGCTTTTCTTTTTGTGCGGTTTGCCGCCTGATTTTACGTTTCTTTGCCAGTGACCGCCCGCAGGGCAGCACACTCGGCAGCGGCCTGCTCCGGTGCACCCGCACCAAACAGACTGCCGTACCGGTACAGCGCCCAGCCGCCCGCGTTTTGACTGCGCAGGTCCTGCACCTGCCGGGCCAGCACATCGCCGGTGCTCCAGCCGCTTACGCTGTCCGGGTTCGCGCCGCCGTCACCGGTGCCCACGCGGTACGCGCCCAGCCCGAAGTACAGGGCCACGCCCTCTGCGCGCGGGTACGCCAGCCACGCGGGCACGATGTTCTCAAAGGCAAATCGGGTGCTGCCGCTCTGCAGCGTGTAGCCATAGCCCCAGTAGATCTGCGGGCAGAGATAATCCACCACCTGTTCTTCCCCGCCTGCAGCCAGCCACGCCGTCACATCGCTGTACTGGCTGTTGAGGTCGTTGTCGGGATTCCCCTGCGGACTGATGCCAAAGCGCAGCGTCGGGTCTGCAGTCTTCACCGCGTCGTGCACCTTCTTGACCAGAGCGGTCACGTTCTGCCGCCGCCATGCTGCAAGGTCTGCCGCACCGCTGGCCGCAAACTGCGCCGCATCGATGCTTTCTTCGGTCGCAGGGTAAAAATAATCGTCAAAGTGGATGCCGTCCACCGCGTAGTTCTGCAAAAGCTCGGCCACGCCCTGCACCACATAGTCCGCCGCTGCAGGCTCGGCCGGGTTCAGATACAGCCCGTCGCCCACTGCACACACCCATTCCGGGTGGGTGTTGGCAAGGTTGTTCTCTGCCAGATTCGGCGGCATGGCTGCAGAGGACCGCAGCCGGTAGGGATTCAGCCACGCTTCCACCGAAAGGCCGCGCCCGTGGGCCTCTTGCAAAAGGATGTCCAGCGGGTCAAAACCGGGGTCCTGCCCCTGCACGCCGGTGCACAGGTGGCTCCACGGGAACAGCTGGCTTTTGTAAAGTGCATCTCCGAAGGGCCGCACCTGCGCAAGCACCGTGTTCAGCAAGGCCCGCGCAGTTTTCCAGCATTTGCACGCACCCGGCGCGGAAGGCATCCGCCGAGGAAAAATCCATTGCTGCCCATTCCAGATAGCTCACCCATACGGCCCGCCACTCACCTGCAGGCAGGGCAGGGTTCTCAACAGACTGTTTTTCTGTTTTCGTTTTGTCCCGTTTGGAAAACTTTTTTTCTGCGCAGCCACAGCCCCGCACCCACACAGGCAGCAGCACCGGCCCCCGCCAGAAAGGTGCGCCGGTTCACACGGCGCGGTTCCGCTTCCGTTTTTTTGGACTTGCGCCGCTGGGTCACAGGGTCTCCTCCTGGGTCTTATACAGCACAAGCGCTGCCCAGCCACGGGCGCAGGCCAGCAGCACGAACATGATGTTCGTCCAGAAGGCAAGGGCGCTCATGCCCGCATACTTCGTCAGCAGCCAGAACAAAAGGCGCAACGCTTCCGAGATGCACACCAGCTGCAGCGGACGCTGGATGGGCCTGCCGTGGCCGTACTCGATGGCAAGCAGGCCCGGCCACACCAGTGCCGAGCACAGGTCGCCCGCCCAGCCGCCTGCAGCCAGCTTGCTGAGCATCAGCAGCACGAACACCAGCGTGTAGCTGCGCTTATCCTTGGCTGGCGCACCCTTCTGTGCAGCCAAAAACAGCACTGCAATGCCGGTGATGCAGAACACGATCAGTTCCAGCCCCGAAAAATCCATGCCGCCCAGCACGGCAAAGCCGCCCAGCATGGACATTGCCGCTGCCGCCAGCAGGAAAAAATACCAGGTCTTGCGTGTAAATTTGAGCTTCATTGTGTTCCTCCCGCCTGCAGCAGTGCGCAGGCTCCTGACAAAATTTTCAAAGAATTAAAAATATTATAGCACAAAAGTATGCGGGTTGTGTTACAATAAGAAAAACTCTTCAGGAGGATCTTCATGAACGCCGCAGTTTCCATTGTCCTGCTTGCCGCCGTACTTGGCGTGATCGTTTTTCTTTTGTCCCGGCGCGAGAATACCCGCCGCAGCCAGTACGGCCCCGCCGGCCTTTCGGAGTTCCGCACCGACCTGCCGCTGGACGAGTGCTTCGACCGGCTGGACGAGCACAGGGACGCCGACGAGTTCGTGTACGAGTGCCGCCGGGAAAAGGACGGCGGCTTTCTGCTGCATCTCACCCTGCACCAGCCCACCCAGCAGCCGCTGGACACCCTGTATACCCTCCGGCTGGACCCCGGTCGTCAGACCGTAGTGACCCTGATCTTCATCCGCGAGGCCTTTGGCTACAAGGAGCCGCTGTTCCCGCAGGAAATGCTTGATCGTTTTATGCAGCAGAAGCTGGATGCCCACCGCACCAAATAAAGTTTTGTGTAAATGCTTTTCATTTTGCGCTGTTTTTGGTATACTTGTAAGTGCCGCAGCGCAGAATATGCGGGCTAGTAGCTCAGTTGGTCAGAGCTGGCGGCTCATAACCGCTTGGTCCCGGGTTCAAGTCCTGGCTGGCCCACCAAAAAAGCACGAGATTTTGCTCTCGTGCTTTTCTTTTTGCATGAATAGGCGCTTTACTTGTACAATTCTTTGCTCATCTGTTTCCGAATCTCATCACGTCGTCTGTCGTAGACCTGCGTGTAGATTGCAAGGGTCGTGCTGGGCTGAGCGCGTCCGGCTTCTGCGGCCACCGTTGCCACACCGATATTGGGATTAGACAACAGAATGCTGACGAAGGCGTGCCGGAACATATGCGGATGGATTTTTTCGATTAGGGGTACATATCACAGAGCACATGATACGCTGGCCGTTTTTGTTTGCCCCCCATTGCGGCAGATCCTGCTTTCTGCCGCAAATTGCATCAGATCCCGCCGTTTGCTCAATGAGTATTTCCCGCCGTCCCGTTATACTGGGAGAGAAATGGAATTAAACGATGGAGGAACAGACCATGAAATACGGTGTCATCGATGTGGGTGGCGGCCTGCGGGGCATTTACGGCGCTGGCGTGCTGGACCGCTGCCTGGAGGAGGACCTCCGCTTCGATCTCTGCATCGGCGTTTCGGCGGGCAGCGCCAATATGACGTCCTATCTGGCAGGCCAGCATGGGCGGAACAAGCCCTTTTACGATGAATACTCCTTCCGCAGGGAGTACATGAGCGTGCACAACCTCATCCACAAGCACTCCTATCTCGATCTGGGCTATGTCTACGGCACCCTCAGCAATGCAGGCGGCGAGAATCCGCTGGATTACGCGGCGCTTGCCCGCAGCCCGGCAGAGCTCTGCGTGGTGGCCGCTAATGCACAGAACGGCGAGGCGCAGTATTTCACCAAGGCAGACCTCCACCCGGACGACTACCGCGTCCTCATGGCGTCCTGCTGCATCCCGGTCATCGACCAGCCTGCGTCATCGACGGCGTGCCTTATTTTGATGGCGGCCTGGCCGACCCCGTCCCGCTGGAATGGGCCTTTGCCCACGGCTGCGACCGGGTGGCTCTCATCCTGACCAAGCCCATCGCTGGTGAGTAGTGATGCCCGGGACAAGCATCTGGCACACCTGCTGCAGTCGCATTACCCCGCTGCAGCCGAGGGGCTGCGCCGCCGGGCATGGCGGTACAACACGGCTGTCCAGCGGGCGCGGGAGCTGGAGCGACAGGGCCTTGTCTGCATCATCGCCCCGGACAGCACCGAGGGAATGTCCACCCTGACCAAGAACCGCGCCTGCCTTGAAAAAATGTACGCCAAAGGCAAACAGGACGCCGAAGCGCTGGTGCGGTGGATGCAAAACACCAAACAAGATGAATCGGTGGGCACCTAGAGATGAAACCCGTTCACTTCCCTTGACAATATCCGCCCCGGACATTATACATATGATATGTACATACAGACAAAGGAGCCTGGAGCGGTATCGCTCTGGGCTTTTTGCATTTTGTTGTTCTGCTGCGGACAGATAGAGGGGGTCCGCAGCAGAGGAGTAGAAAACCTCCTTCCCGATTTCTGCAAAAGAAAAAGCTCACCTTCAATTTTAGAAAGTGAGCCATGTAAAGCCAAAATGGTAACAGTAAGTGTCGAGTTTCGTAGGTGAAATTTCACCTACCGTTTCACCTACAAAGAGCCGTTTTAGAGACAAAAAGATACCAAAAGTTACGTCAAAGTACACAAAGGCACTTTTATGGAATTATCAAATAGCCATAAAATTTCACAAGAAAAACGGGATTTCAAAATTAGCGACGTTCTCATAACCGCTTGGTCCCGGGTTCAAGTCCTGGCTGGCCCATAACAAAAAAGAGCACCCATCGGGGTGCTCTTTTGTTGCCAGTCAGACTTGAACAAGGCGGCGACGCGAAGCGACGCAAGTAAGCCCCGGTGGGGCTTTACTTAGCTGCGGTCCCAGCGCATAGGAATGTCAAATGGTGTCGGATGCCGTTCTGAGGGCCGCCAGGACTTGAACCCAAAACTTATAAAGTTCTCATTGCGGAATCCCTGCTCCCATGATATGATTAAACCAGCTTGGAGGAGGATATCATGCAGAATACAAATAACGAACTCGTGTCCGTCATTGTTCCGGTATATAAAGTAGAACCCTATCTGGACCGATGTGTCGCCAGCATTCTGGCCCAGACATATCCGAACCTTGAGGTGATCCTGGTCGATGATGGTTCTCCCGATAACTGCCCTGCACTCTGTGATGCATGGGCACAGCGGGACGCACGCATCAGGGTCATCCATAAGAAAAACGGCGGCCAATCCGATGCCCGGAATGTGGGACTGGATGCGGCATCCGGTGCGTACATCTCCTTTGTTGACAGCGATGATTACATTGCAGAAAATTTCATCGAGACCCTTTATGATCTGCTCCATGAGTACCACACCGATATTTCTGCCGTCCATTGGAAACTCGTCTATGCTGACGCGCCGGAGGTCCCTGCTCCGCCTTCTTCCCGAAACGTTACGCTCTTTCAAGGTGCTGATGCCATCCGGGAGCTTTTTACGGAGGATACCTACGCATGTTATGCATGGAATAAATTATGCAAACGGGAACTGTTTGACACCATCCGGTTTCCGGTCGGTCGTGTTATGGAAGATCTTGGCATTGCACACAAGATCCTGTTCGACGCAGGGCAGATCGCGTACTCGGACGAACCCCTGTATTACTATTATCAGCGCGATGGCAGCACTCTCCATACAGACTGTATAAAGTTCTTTCAGGACAGGCTTGCGATGGTCACAGAGCGTTATCTGTTTCTTGAAAAGCTGTACCCCGACATGCTGGAAAACGATGCCTATTTTGTGGATATGGCCCTGAATGATTACCCGATCCTCTATCGTTCTGCCTTAGACCCTGAATCGGATCAGCTCATCCGTCATGCCTACCAAAAGAGCCGTTCTATTTTGTCCTTCTACAATAAAATGCGCTTTGCCTTTTTCAGCCGGAACAAAGCCCTGTACTACTTTATCGAACGCCGCAACTGCAACCTTGCCCGCTACGATAACTGCTGAATCTCCTGCATTCCATTCCTTTCTGCGTCATTATAATAAAACAAAGAAGGAGCGTTTCCACGCGGGAACGCTCCTTCTTTGTTTACTATCATTTACACCATTTTGCAAACTCTTCGTCGGTGCACTTGACATAGTGGCTGCCGCTCACATGGTGATCGGTGCCCTTGTTGTAATCGATGCCGGAAGTGGCGTAGTCGTAGGTCTCAGCCACGCGGCGCTTCTCCACAACGGGGTTCGGCAGCGGAATGGCCGACAGCAGGCTGCGGGTGTAGGGGTGGATGGGATTCTCGAAGATCTCTTCGGTGGTACCCGTCTCCAGCAGGTGGCCCAGATGCAGCACGCCGATGCGGTCCGAGATGTACTTGACCATGGAAAGGTCATGCGCAATGAACAGGTAGGCCGTGCCGGTCTCCTGCTGGATATCCTTCATCAGGTTGACCACCTGCGCCTGAATGGACACGTCCAGCGCCGAGATGCACTCATCTGCGATGATGAGCTTGGGGTTCATGATGAGGGCGCGGGCAATGCCCACGCGCTGGCGCTGGCCACCAGAGAACTGGTGGGGATAGCGCTCGGCATGTTCGGGCGCAAGGCCCACCTTGGCCAGAATTTTCTCCACCTTTTCGCGGCGCTCTTCGCGGGTCTTGTACATGTGGTGGATGTCCAGACCCTCGCCGATGATATCCTCCACCTTCTTGCGGGGGTTCAGGGACGCCATGGGGTCCTGAAAGATCATCTGCATCTGGGTGCGCAGGGTGTTGTTCTGGCTGTGGTTCAGCTTGCCACTGATATCCTGCCCATCAAAGGTGATCTTGCCGGCAGTAGGGTCATACAGGCGGATGACGCTGCGGCCGATGGTGGACTTGCCGGAACCGGACTCGCCCACCAGACCATAGGTCTCGCCGGGATAGATCTCAAAGCTGACATTGTCCACAGCCTTGACGGTATAGCTCTTGCTCACGCGGAAATACTGCTTCAGGCCCTCGACCTTCAGCAGCGGAGCAGCATTCTGTCCTGCCATTTATTCCGCCTCCTTGATCTTTTCTGCCTCGGCACGCATGCGGGCAATGCGCTGAGCAAGCTCAGGCGGCATGTCCACCTTGGGTGCGCGGGGGTCCAGCAGCCATGTAGCTGCATAGTGGGTGTCGCTGATCTTGAACATGGGCGGGTCCACTTCGTCGTCGATGTTCAGGGCATAATGGTTGCGCGGCGCAAAGGCATCGCCCTGCTTCTCATGCAGCAGGTTCGGCGGCGAACCCGGAATGGTGTACAGACGGTCGTCTGCGGTGTCCAGATCGGGCATGGCGGAAAGCAGGCCCCATGTATAGGGGTGGCGCGGCTCGTAGAAGATCTCATCGATGGTGCCGGTCTCCACGATCTTGCCTGCGTACATCACGTCCACATAATCGGCCACCTTTGCCACAACGCCCAGATCGTGGGTGATGTAAATGACCGAGATGCCGCGCTCACGCTGGATGCTGCGGATCAGCTCCAGAATTTTGGCCTGAATGGTCACATCCAGTGCCGTGGTGGGCTCGTCACAGATCAGCAGGTCGGGGTCGCAGGCCAGTGCAATGGCAATGACCACGCGCTGGCGCATACCGCCGGACAGCTGGTGCGGGTAGCTCTTCATGCGCTTTTCGGCATCGGTGATGCCCACCTCTTCCAGCAGCTGCACAGCCTTTTTGTAGGCGGCATCCTTGGGCATCTTGTAGTGCCACAGCATGCCCTCCATGATCTGCTTGCCGATGGGCATGGTGGGGTCAAGGCTGGTCATGGGGTCCTGAAACACCATGGCGATGCGCTTGCCGTTGATGTGGCGGCGGATCCACTTTTTGTCCTTCTGCAGCAGATCCACCGTCTCGGGCTGCCGTCGGCGTGATGGTAGCTGAACTGGATGGAACCGCTGTTCACAATGGCGTTCTGTGCCAGAATGCCCATGGCGGCCTTCATGGTAACGGACTTGCCGGAGCCGGATTCGCCCACCAGCGCCACCGTTTCGCCCTTGTACAGGTCGATGTTCACGCCGCGGATGGCGTGCACCGGGCCTGCGGTGGTCTTAAAGGTGATATCAAGGTCTCGCACCGACAAGACCTGTTCTTTTTTCTTTTCAGGCATGGGGTGTTCCTCCTTACATACTCTTCATCTTGGGGTCCAGAGCCTCGCGCAGGCCGTCGGCCACGAGGTTGAAGCTCATCATCAGCAGACTCATGACCACCATCGGCGGGATGATCTGATAAGGATGGGTGGTAAAGCTGTTGTACAGCTCGCTGATCAGAGAACCCAGCGAGCACTGCGGCACCGGGATGCCCAGACCCACAAAGGACAGGAATGCCTCGGTGAAAATTGCGGTGGGGATGCTGAACATGACCTGCGTAATGATGGGTCCGATGATGTTGGGCAGCACTTCCTTGAAGATGATGAAGAAGCTGCCTGCGCCCAGCGTGCGGGAGGCCAGCACGAACTCCTGATCCTTCAGCTTGAGCATCTCAGCACGGGCAATGCGGCTCATGCCCACCCACTCGGTGAGCATCAGAGCAAAGATAATGGTGATCATGCCGGGCTTGAGCACCAGCAGAAGCAGCGTGACGATCACCAGACGGGGGATGCCGTTGGCAACTTCCAGAAAACGCTGCATCATCATATCCACCTTGCCGCCAAAGTAGCCGGAGATCAGGCCGTAGCTCATACCGATGACCATATCGATGATGGCGGCGGCAACCGCGATGATCAGGGACACGCGGGCACCCTCCCAGGTGCGGGTCCAGATATCGCGGCCATAGGTGTCGCTGCCGAACCAGTAGTAGACATCCTCCTTGCCCTTTTCCACATAGGCATTGACCGTCTTGGAACCGGTGGTGGTGCTCATTTTCTCGTCACCGTTGAAGATGCCGAAGTTTTCCAGCATCTGCACGCGGGGCGCAAAGTTTTTCTGGCTCAGCTCCTGACCGGAGTAGGTATACTCGTTCATGCCGGGGCCAAATGCCGCCAGCAGCACGATAAAGACAACGAGGATCAGGCCGAGCACCGCGCTCTTTTTGCGGAAGAAGCGCACCCGCACATCCTTCCAGAAGCTCTGTGCGGCAAAGTTCGAGTCCATTGCGATCTCTGCGTCGTTATGCTTGAGCACAAAGTCCTTCTCGTTGAAGGCATGCTCGGAATACATGGTATCCACTGCGCTGACGATGGCATCAGCCGTGGCTTCGCCGCCCAGGCGAATCGCTTTTTCTGCCATATCAGTCGTCCCCCTTTGCCAAGCGGATGCGCGGGTCGATGATGCCGTACAGCAGGTCAACGACCAGCATGATGCCAATGTACATGGCGCTGTAGATGAAGCTCAGGCTGATGACCACATTGTAGTCGTTGGACTGGATGGCCGTCACCAGCAGGCTGCCCACGCCGGGAATGGCGAAGATCTTCTCCACCACCAGCGAGCCGGTCATCAGGTCCACGATCAGCGGGGCCAGCACGGTGATAATGGGGATCAGCGCATTGCGCAGCGCGTGGCGGAAGATCAGCGCCGGGCCGGAAATGCCCTTGCTCTCGGCCAGCAGCATATAATCGGAGTCCAGAACCTCGATCATTTCACTGCGGGTAAAGCGGGCAATGGAAGCCATGGTGAACATGGACAGCGAGATGCTGGGCAGCACACTGGAGCCGAACACATCCTTTGCGGAGAACAGCATGGGGAACCACTTGAGCTTGAAGCCAAAGGTATAGCTCAGGGCCAGTGCGATCACGTAAGACGGCACCGACACGCCGATGACCGAGATGATGGTGGCCAGAGTGTCGAAGATGGTGTCCCGCTTGAGGGCTGCAATGATGCCGAGCACAAGGCCCACGATGGCACCCAGTGTGACAGCCATGCCGCCCACACGGATGGAAATGGGCAGACGGGACTGGATCAGCTGGGAGATGGGCGTGTTCTTGGAGATATTGTAGCTGACGCCGAAGTCACCGCGCAGCATGTTGGTCACATAGCGGAAGAACTGCACATAGATGGGCTGATCCAGACCGTACTTTGCGTACAGGGATGCGCGCATTTCCGGCGTCAGCTTTTCATCATTGAAGGGCGAACCGGGCATCAGCTGCATGAGGATGAACAACACCAGCAGGATGGCCAGCAGCGTAAACAACGAAGTGATGATACGCTTGAGCGTGTATTTTTTCACGTTGGGTAGACCCCCTTAAAGTTTCTTCTTCTCCCTGCTCAAGACAGGGCGCTTTTTCTGCCGCGGTCATCCGTGCGCCGGACGCAGACAGTGCAAAAGCCAAAAAGTCGCACAGCGGCAATCACGCTGCCACTGTGCGGCATTTCAGTTCTCGATCAGGATCAGACGCTCTTCTTTGCGTCCTTGAAGACGCGGTTCAGAGCAACCGGGTGGAAGTCCACGCCGGTCACGGCAGAAGAGATCATCTCGGCGTTGCACTGACCATACAGCGGGAAGATGGCGGCCTGCTCCAGCACGATGGACTCAGCGTCATACATGGCTTCCCAGCGACCCTCGGGATCGGTGCACAGATCACCGGTAGTGCACTCTGCGATGACGGCATCGTAGTCAGCGTCGCTCCACAGACCGTAGTTGTTGGAGTTGCCGGTGACCCACATGCCAGATAGGTCATGGGATCGGCGTAGTCGGCCCCAGCGGGTCAGGCCGATCTCAAAGTTGCCGTCCTGCATATCCTGCACGCGCTGCTTCTTGGCTCTACCTTCAGCTCCAGAGTGAAGCCGGGCAGAGTGGTCTGCAGCTGCTCCTGAACGACCTGAGCGACCTTCTGAGGAGCATCGTCGGCATCGACGACCATGGTGAAGGAGAAGGAATCCTTGCCCAGCTCAGCCTTGGCCTGCTCGTAGTACTCTGCAGCCTTATCGGGATCGTATGCGCAGAACTCTGCAAACTTGGTCTGGTCGGCGCTGAAATCGCTGCCGTCCGGGCCGGTGGCGAACTGTGCGGGCACTGCGGTGTAGGCGGGAGAAGAGCCGTCCTTCAGCACGTCATTGGTGATGGAATCACGATCCAGTGCAAAGGTGATGGCACGGCGCAGGTTCAGGTTTGCCAGCTCCGGCACAGCGTCCATGTTGGGCTGATGTACCACAGGTAGCCGGCACCCACGCTGGTGAACTCGGGGTCGTCCTTGACCTGCTCCACCTGCTCGCCGTTCAGCAGGGTGATATCCAGATCGCCGTTCTGATAGCTCATCAGAGCCTGCTGGCTGTCCTTGATGACCTGATAGTTCAGGCCGTCCAGAGCAATGCGGTCAGCATCGTAGTAGTCGGCGTTCTTCACCAGCTCAAAAGCGGTGGCGGCCGGCTCATAGCTGGTCAGCACGAATGCACCGTTGGACAGCACGGTGTCTGCGCTGGTGCCGTAAGTATCGCCGCAGCTCTCAAAGAACTTCTGGTTCATGGGGTAGAAGGTGGGGAAGTACATCAGGCTCAGGAAGTAGCTGACCGGAACGTTCAGCTCCACCTTCAGGGTCTTGTCGTCCACTGCGGTGATGCCCAGATCGGTGACGGGCTTGTTGCCTGCAATGATGTCGGCGGCGTTGACCACCTGACCGATATCGCTCAGCATGTAGGCGTACTCGGATGCGTTTGCGGGGTCAACAGCACGCTGCCAGCCAAACACGAAGTCTGCTGCGGTAACGGCATCGCCATTGGACCACTTTGCATCCTTCAGGTGGAAGGTGTAGGTCTTGCCGTCCTCGCTCAGCTCATAGCTCTCTGCCAGAGCCTCCACGGCTGCACCGTTCGCATCCATCTGCATCAGGCCGTCGGTGTAGTTGGCGATAACCTCAAAGGAGGTGCCGTCGGTAGCCAGCTGGGGGTCCAGAGACTGGACTTCGGTCTCCAGCATGACGTTCAGCACACCGCCCTCAGCAGAGGCGGCTGCACCAGAAGCAGCGGTGGAGCCGGAAGCAGCGGTGCTGGAAGAGCCGCCGCAGGCAGTCAGAGCCAGTGCAGCAGCCGATACGCCTGCAGCAGCCAGGAAGCTGCGGCGAGAAATACGACGATCGAATTTCATATTTTTTCCCTCTCTCTTACCTCAATGCTTTATTGAGGTAAAGCATTGAATGGTGAAAAATGCACAAAGGCTTTTTGCTCCTTCTCTGGAGCGCTGCACACCTTTGTGCGATATCCGCATTATACGCTGTTCCGCCTGAAAAGGAAAGGCTTCCGGCTGTTTTTCTGTGCTTTGACCAATGGCAGCAAAAATGTTTTAGTTTTGTTTTTGTGCAGTTTTGAAGATATACTGTAGTTGCTCAAAATACAGTTTCACGAAAACATGAGTTTTTTGTATTTTTCAGGGGAACAGATGAAGAGATTTCACCTGCGTATTTTCATTTTTTGTGCATAAGTCGTACTTTCAGCCTGTTTTTGTGCACATACCAGACACAAAAATCCCTGCTGAAAACGCACCGTTCTCAGCAGGGAAACACCGTTTTTTCGGTTTTTAGGCAAACATAGCCACTACGTAAGTCTCGCCGCCGTATTCAATGAACACCGCGCCCATCCGTGTGCAGCCTGCCGCATAGCTGCGCAGTGCGCTGCCCGCCTCGCTCAGCGGCGGAGCATATAAGTAGCCGGTAAAGCCCCATTCGTTGTTCATTGCAAGGCCGATCACCACGCCTCTGGGCAGGAACAGAAAGCTGGTGGAATGATCGATAAAATCGTACACATTCGTGTCCAGCATGGCACCGGAGCCGGTGGTCATGGGCACCTTGCGTGTCAGCAGGCCGGACTGGGTGGTCAGCTGGGTGGAGTCCTCCACCAGCAGTCTGCCAAACGGCTGGCTGCATCTTCCAGATCGGTATTATAAGTCAGGCTGGGGTCTACCTCTTTCATCAGGCCTTGGCCTGTTCTGTATCCTTCTGCACCGTGCCGCCCATCAGTGCACTGCATCCGGTCAGCACCGCCAGCGCCAGTGCACCCGCCAGCAGGCAAGCCAGCCATTTTCTTGCATGTTTCATATAGTGGTTCTCCCCTTTCGGTCTGTTTTTCTCCATGATACCTTTTTTGCTGCCGGATTACAAGCAGAAAAAGCTGCTGTGCATCTGCACGGCAGCTTTTTGGGCAAAACTTTATTTTGCGTACTCCACAGCGCGGCTCTCGCGGATCACATTGACCTTGATCTGGCCGGGGTAATCCAGCGTGTCCTCGATCTTCTTGGCAATGGAGCGTGCCAGCAGGATCACCTGATCGTCGCTGATGACATCGGGCTTGACCATGATGCGCACTTCGCGGCCTGCCTGCACGGCAAAGGCCTGCTCCACACCCTCGAAGCTGGAAGAGATCTCCTCCAGATTTTCCAGACGCTTGACGTAGCTTTCCACATTCTCGCGGCGGGCACCCGGGCGTGCAGCGCTGATGGCGTCGGCAGCCTGAATGATGAAGGCCAGCGGGGTCTTAGGCTCCACGTCGCGTGGTGAGCTCGATGGCATGGATGATCTGGGTATTTTCCTTATACTTGCGGCAGATATCCACACCGATCTGCACATGGCTGCCCTCGATCTCATGATCCAGTGCCTTGCCGATATCATGCAGCAGACCGGCACGGCGTGCCATGGTCACGTTCACACCCATCTCGCCTGCCAGCAGGCCGGCCACCCATGCCACCTCCATGCTGTGGGTCAGGGCGTTCTGGCCAAAGCTGGTGCGGTACTTCAACCGGCCGATCAGCTTGATCAGGTCGGGGTGCAGACCATGGATGCCCAGCTCCATCACGGCACGCTCGCCCTCGCGCTTCATCTGCAGCTCCAGCTCGTGGCGGCACTTTTCCACCGTCTCCTCGATGCGGGCGGGGTGGATGCGGCCATCGCCGATCAGGCGTTCCAGCGTCATGCGGGCCACCTCGCGGCGGGTCTGGTCGAAGGAGGACAGGGTGATGGCCTCCGGGGTATCGTCGATGATCAGGTCCACGCCGGTCGCGGTCTCCAGAGCGCGGATGTTGCGGCCCTCGCGGCCGATGATGCGGCCCTTCATTTCATCACTGGGCAGCGGCACCACGCTGACGGTGGTCTCGCTGCAGTGGTCGGCAGCGCAGCGGCTGACGGCCTGACCGATCAGGTTGCGTGCAATGTTGTCACAGTTCTCCTTCAGGTCGGTCTCGTAGGCGGCAACGCGTACGGCCTTTTCGTGGGTCAGCTCCTCGTCCACCTTGTGCAGCAGCACCTCGCGGGCATCCTCCTGACTCAGACCGGCCAGCGTTTCCAGCCGCTCCATCTCCTTGGCGCGCAGAGCTCGATCTCGGCCAGACGCTCCTCGGCCTCAGCGGCGCGCTTTTTCAGCTCCTCTTCCTTCTTTTCCAGTACCTCGGTCTTGCGGTCGAGGGCGGTTTCCTTCTGGTCGATGCGGTTCTCCTGACGGCTGATCTCCGCACGGCGCTGTTTGATCTCCTTATCGGCTTCTGCTTCTGGGCATCCACCTCGGCCTTCAGCTTGAAGGCCTCGTCCTTTGCTTCCAGAACCGCTTCCTTGCGTTTCTGTTCTGCGGTCTTGATCGCTTCGTTCACCAGACGGGTGGCCTCGGCTTCCGCGCTGCCGATCTGGGCTTCGGCGGTCTTTTTACGGTTGTTGTAACCAATAAAATAGCCTGCACCGATGCCCGCAGCAAGCGCGACGATCAAGATCACGATCCAGATGATCGTGGACATCGCATTTCACTCTCCTTTGTTAAAATTCAAAATTCTGAATCATAAGCAGGAGACGCTGTAGGGCAGGTGTAGGCTGCAAACATTTTTTATAAGTGAGCTTTCAATGCAAAAAGTGGCAACAAGACCACACGCACGGCCAATGCCGCACGAACAGGCTGCAAGCTTTTCTATCTACAGTTCTATCTTATATAAAACAGGCAGGCTCTGCCTGTAAGGGACACGGGTCACGGGAACGACCTGCACACAGCGTCTTTTATTCCATACTACTAATTATAGTACGAAACAATTGCCCGCTTGTCAAGAGAAACCCTGCCCCGCAGAACATTTGTGACAGAAAC
>ENA-OPZM01000186-OPZM01000186.1-human-gut-metagenome-genome-assembly--contig:-NODE-186-length-27110-cov-3.625876_pt1 | contig 27110 bp, 40 predicted proteins | sample MGYA00242478_ERZ504493 | MGnify/ENA primary metagenome ERZ504493 (study PRJEB26092, sample SAMD00036227) | human gut metagenome | host: Homo sapiens | study: EMG produced TPA metagenomics assembly of... | reverse complement strand
TTTTAAAAAGCTTCAGCAGGAAAAAAGATTTTCTTTTCTTTTATTGTCCCATGATCTGTCAATGGTACGTTTTTTAAGCGATACAACAGGTGTGATGAAAAACGGAAAGCTGGTAGAAATGGCACCTACAAAAGAGCTTTTTGAGAATCCGCAGCATCCTTATACACAGTCCCTGCTTTCTGCGATCCATATCCCGGATCCGCTGGAAGAGAGAAAACGAAGGCTGATCGAGTATGAAGAGCTACAGTCGCTTGGAGAGGGCTGGAAAGAATTATCCGCATGTCACTGTGTGAGAATATAAGAGCATAATGGAATACATATGTATGACAAAATGGAATGTGAAAAATCCCCCCGCCGGGTTGTGGCAGAACAGCCGTGTTGTTAAACTTTTGTTATTCGAAATACTGAGAAACAAAGTGCGGAGAGGAAAATATGAGAAAATATATAATAAAACGGTTGCTGCAGCTGATCCCGGTCCTGATCGGGATCACATTTCTTTCTTTTGCCATGATGCGGCTTGCCGGCGGAGATGCAGTAACCTATATGTATGAAAATGCAGGCTCTGCAGTATCCCAGGAGGTCATTGACAATGCAAAGGCGGAATATGGCCTTGATAAACCATTCCTTGTACAATATGCTACCTGGTTTGCGGGAATGGCAACCGGAGATATGGGAGAGAGCTATGTGTCTCACAGAGATGTCTATGAAACCTTTATTTCAAAGCTTCCGGCAACGATGATGCTGACTCTGTCATCGATCCTTCTTACAATTGTTCTTGCGATCCGTTGGGAATCCTGTCAGCAGTAAAGCACAACAAATGGGTAGATTATCTGATAAGACTTTTAAGCTTTATCGGCAATTCCATGCCGAATTTTTTGCTGCCATGGTGCTGATGTATTTTCTGTCCATCAGGCTGGGCGTTTTGCCGGTAGTCACAAATGCAGATCTCGGACAGAGTATTATTCTGCCGACACTGACACTGGCGATCTCCATGGCTGCAAAATATACCAGACAGGTGCGTGCCACGGTTCTGGAAGAACTGAATAAGGATTATGTGACCGGAGCCCGGGCAAGAGGGATCCGCAGTCGTGTGATCATCTGGAAGAGTGTAATGAAGGCTTCCATGCTGACGATCATCACACTGCTGGCGCTGTCCATCGGTAATCTTCTGGGAGGAACTGCCATTGTGGAAAATATCTTTATGTGGGATGGTGTCGGAAAACTGGCGGTAGATGCGATCACCATGCGTGACTATCCGATCATCCAGGCCTATGTGGCATGGATGGCGGTCATTTATGTTCTGGTAAATCTGGTGACAGATATTATTTACCACTATCTGGATCCGAGAGTACGACTTGGAGGTGACAGAGCATGAGTGGAAAAAATAATATCACAGTCCGGAAACAGAAGATCCGGAAAAATCATACAAAAGCAAAGCTTGTCTTTTTTCTTGTGCTCACAGCATTGCTTCTGTTTGTAGCGGCATTTGCAAAATATCTCTGTCCTTATGATCCTTATGCCCAGGATCTGGCACTTGCCCAGAAACCGCCGGGACCGGAGCATCTGCTCGGGACAGACCGTTATGGGAGAGATATGCTTTCCCGTGTGATCATAGGAAGCACGACCAGTATTTATGCAACGCTGCTCCTGGTTGCGGTGATCACTGTGGTGGGAACGGCTATTGGTATTTTCTGTGGCTGGAAGGGCGGCAAAGCCGATACCGTTCTGATGCGTATCTCCGATCTGTTCCTGGCTTTCCCGGGACTGGTATTTGCCCTGGCAGTAGCAGGTGTTCTGGGAGGCGGTATCCAAAATGCGATCATTGCCCTGGCGGTGATCAGCTGGCCGAAGTTTGCAAGACTTGCCAGAGGGCTTACGCTGACTCAGAAGGACTCTGCATATCTTATGGCGGCAAAGCTTTCCGGAAGCAGTACAGGAAAGCTTCTGCTCAAACATATCCTTCCAAATATTGCAGGCCCCATACTTGTTACGTCAGTTCTTGACATCGGAACCATGATGATGGAGCTGGCAGGACTTTCCTTTCTCGGGCTTGGGGTAAAGCCTCCAATGGCAGAATGGGGAAGTATGATCAACGATGGAAGAAGTATGCTGCAGATTTCACCGTGGATGGTACTTGCGCCGGGAATGGCGATTTTTATTACGGTAATGATCTTTAATCTTCTGGGAGATACGATCCGGGATTATATGGATCCGAAAGAACGAAACAGGAGAAGAGGATAACAGGCACTTATAAATAAACATAACACAGAAAGTGAGAGCAGAGATTATGAAGAAAAAGATTCTGGCAGCAATGCTTGCTGCGGCAATGGTCATGAGCATGACAGGAGTTCCGGCAGCAGCAAAAAGCAAAGAAAAGAGTGAAGGAACTACCTTTGTTTACGGAACTACCGGATACAGTGAAGAAATGGGAGATGCAGGATTAAACCCTCACGACAATTATTCCGGATGGAGCTGTCTTCGTTATGGCGTAGGAGAAACACTGTTTAAGTACAATGACAACATGGAGTTAGAGCCATGGCTTGCTACAGACTATGAATTTACAGACGACAATACAGTAAAGATCACTCTTCGTGACGGTGTGAAATTTTCCAGCGGAAGAACCATGGACGGAGAAGCGGTAAAGGAATGTCTGGAGGATCTGATCGCAAACCATGACCGTGCACCTTACGATATGAAGATCGATAAGATCGAAGCAGATGGAATGACAGTAACGATCCATACTTCCGAACCATGTCCGGCACTGATCAATTATCTCGGTGATCCGTATGGTGCCATCATTGATATGGATTATGGTGTACAGGGAGAGGGCGGCTCTGCAAATGTGGCAGGAACAGGCCCCTATGTTGCAACAGAGGTATCCCCAACAGAGATCAAGCTGGTAAAAAATGAGGATTACTGGGGCGGAGATGTAAAGGTGGACAACGTTATCGTAAAATCCTTCTCAGATGGAAGTGCCCTGACAGCAGCATTGCAGACAGGCGATATACAGGGAACCTATGGACTTCAGTATGATAACTATGCACTTTTTGACGGAAATCCGGACTATCAGATCAGCTCTGTAGCAACAAGCCGCTGTTTCTTCGGACAATTTAATATGAAATCTGAACTGATGCAGGATCAGAATGTGAGAAAAGCCATTGAGATGGGAATCGATAAGGACGGCTTCTGCAGTGTGATCATGGAGGGACGAGGTGTTCCGGCAGTGGGAGCCTTCCCAAGCAGCTTTTCCTATGGAAACGATGCGGTGAAAGCACCGTCCTACGATCCGGAAGAGGCGAAAAAGCTTCTGGAAGAATCCGGATGGACAGATACGGATGGAGATGGCTATGCAGATAAGGACGGAAAGAAGCTGTCCATCACATGGCTGACCTATCCAACCCGTCTGGAACAGCCTAAGCTTGCAGAATATGCACAGTCCACTTTAAAGGACATTGGAATTGAGGTCAATGTTAACAATACAGCAGACCATGCGACATATGCGAAGAACGGAGAATTTGATGTATATGTAAGTTCGCTTACAACTGCACCTACCGGCGATCCGGAATATTTCTTCACAAGTACAGTTGTATCTGATGCTGCCAAAAATTATGGCAAATACAGCAATTCGGATCTTGATGATATCGTGGCGAAGCTGCATGAGACCTTTGATACAGATGAGAGAAGCAAGCTTGCTGTGGAAGCGCAGCAGACCATTTTGGATGATGATGCGTATTTCTTTGTTTCTCATCTGAATATGGGACTTGTGTCAAAGTCAAATGTATCAGGGCTGACTGCCCATCCATGTGATTATTACGAGATCACAGCAGATCTGGAAGTGAAATAAGATGGAATCGTTGTTGAAGCTTGAGCATGTGACGATCTGCTACAACGGAGAGCCGGTTGTACATGATGTGGATCTGGAACTGAATAAGGGGGAGATCCTGGGGGTAGTAGGCGAGTCCGGAAGCGGAAAAAGTACTATTATCAAGGCAATCATGGGACTCCTGGGAAATGAAGGCATGGTGACAGAAGGAGATATCTGGTACAAGGGAAAAAATATAGTGGATATGCCGGAAAAAGAATTACGCAGACTTCTGGGCCCTGAGATCGCCATGGTTTTTCAGGATTCAGGAGCAGCCCTTTGTCCCATCCGCACCGTAGGCGCTCAGATCTATGAGAGTATGCGGGAGCATGAAAGGATCAACCGTAAAGAGTGTGCAGAGCGCACCGTCAGGATGATGGCTAAGATCGGCCTCAAGGATGGGGAACGTGTTTTGCAAAGCTACCCATTTGAATTGTCCGGCGGTATGAATCAGCGTGTGGGAATCTGTATTTCCATGTTGCAGAATCCGTCGCTTCTTCTGGCAGATGAGCTACCAGTGCTCTGGATGTGACCATACAGAAACAGGTGGTTGAGGAAATGCTGCTGATGCGTAAGGAATACGGAACAGCCATGATCGTTGTCACACACAATATCAGCGTGGTGGAAAAAATGGCAGATAAGGTTCTGGTACTGAAAAACGGAAAGGTGAGGGAATACGGAAAAACAGCTCAGGTTTTGACAGCTCCGGAGGATCCTTATACAAAAGAACTTATGAGTTCGGTACTTCGTTTGAAACGTACAGGTACCGGAAATGGAGGCAGATGATGACAGAAAACAAAAACATTCTGGAAGTGCATCATTTGAAAAAAAGCTTCACCACCGGTAAAAAATCCTTCACGGCTGTAGAAGACATAAGCTTTTCTCTGAAAAAGGGGGAAGTATTAGGAATCGTAGGTGAATCCGGCTCAGGAAAAAGTACTGTGGCGAAGATGATCACACATCTGACAGAACCCACAGCCGGAGAAATTTTTCTCATGGAAAAGAATATCACACATGCAAGGGGAAAAAATCTCCGGGAAATCTACCGGGAAATGCAGATGGTTTTTCAGACACCGGCAGAATCCTTTGACCCCAGATGCACTCTTGGGGACGGAATCGGGGAAAGTCTCCGGAATATGGGGATAAGTAAGGCGGAAACCAGGAACCGTGTGGAAAAGCTTCTGCTTATCTGCGGACTGACTCCGGAATATGCAGATCGGTATCCCCATCAGGTCAGCGGAGGGGAGTGCCAGAGAGCGGCTATTGCCAGAGCCCTGGCTGTGGAACCCAGAGTGCTGATCTGTGATGAAGCAACCAGCGCCCTGGATGTGACTGTGCAGAAACAGATCATGGAACTGCTTCAGAAGTTAAAAAAAGAAAACCAGCTGTCCTTTCTTTTTATCTGCCATGACCTGGCCCTTGTCCAGCTGTTCTGCGACCGGGTGATCGTGATGCATGACGGACATGTGGAAGAGGAAGGGACACCGGAAGAGATCATTGAGCATCCGAAGACAGAGTATACGGAGCGGCTGATCCGGTCGGTATTGTAATAATGACAGATAAAAACAAAAGAGCGAAGCCCTCAGTAGTGCGGATACTGAGGGCTTTTTTGCAGGTTATACGTTGACGCATTTTCTCTCACCCGATATAATTAAAAAAGAATCGAAACCGGATGAAAAAGGAATAAATATAGAGGAGACCACAAAAAATGGCAGAAAATTTACAGATCAGACTGTCAGATCCCGGTGAGGCGGATCGTCTGGCAGAGATCGAGGCAATCTGTTTTCCACCTGCGGAGGCAGCAAGTCATGAGGAAGTTGTGAAGCGTATGGGAGCATTCCCGGAGAATTTCGTTGTAGCAGTAAAGGATGAGCAGATCGTAGGTTTTATCAACGGAGGAACCACAGATAAACCAGTACTCCCGGATGAATTTTATCATGATATCACTCTTCACAGAAAGGACGGGGAGATCCAGACTGTATTCGGACTGAATGTGATCCCGGAATACCGTCATCAGGGGATCGCCGGAGAGCTTGTGGAATATTTCAAGGAGCTTGCGAAAGAGCGTGGAAAAAAAGCCCTGATCCTTACCTGCAAGGAGCATATGATCCCATTCTATGAGAGCCACGGACTGAAGAAGCTGGGTGTGGCAGATTCCTGTCATGGCGGAGCAACCTGGTATGATATGCAGATCTGGTTCTGAGAAATGAAGACAGTAACAGAAGAAAAAAGAAGAGTCAGCTGCAGAAACAAAGGTCAGCTGAATAAGAAACCAGAGGAAAAATAAATGAGAATACGAATGTACAATGTGGGGTTCGGGGACTGTTTCTGTATCCGTGACAGAAAAAGCAGCCTGCTTGTGGATTTCGGGGCAGCCAACAGCAAGATCGAAGGGCGGCCACGGAGAGAGGTCTTTGATGTGATCATCTCAGACCTTACTACTATCCGCAAAAAAAATCTGCTTCTGACACATTTTCATCCGGACCATGTTTCCGGATTGCTTTATATGATGCGTTACCGAAGAGATGCCTACGAATTTGAAAAGATCTATCTTCCGGATGTATTTTCCGGTCCGGAAATGAAATACACACTGGCGCTTCTGCTTCTTGCGGATGTGACAAAAAAAGGCCAGCCTTCCCGGAAGACGTGTCAGCCTTTTTGCCCTTGCAGAAGCTCTTTGCGCCAGAAGGGTAAAGATCGACCTTTTATCCAGAGGCTCAGAGTTTGAGGGAAAATATACGGCACTCTGGCCGGATCTCAGTGAAGTCAGCCGGGAAACGGAGGATGTATTTAATTCCCTGATCGAGAATCATGAAAACGCAATGACCGAGCTTGTGAACATTGCGGAGGAGGTACGTCAGCTGTTTCTGTCCATGACAGAGGAGACACCGGAAGCAGAGCCGAAATCTGCTCCACTGTCTGAGGCATCTTTGGTGGAAGAGGATACAGAGGAATCCGAGCGCTCTTTGACAGGACAGACAGAGCCTGGTGGGGAAAACGAAGGATATACGCAGGAGAAGCTGGAGCTTATAATGGAAGATACAGGCGCAGTAGCTGAGGATACAGCAGAGACTCCGGAAGAGGCCGAAAAAGAGAGAGCACGTCGCCTCAAACCGGAAAAGCTGGAAAAGAAATTCCGTGAATTACAGGCAACCGAAGAATTTCAGGCACTTCTGGAAAGTGCGGAAAAACAGGGGCATTTTCTGCGTCAGTTCCGCCACAAGATCAGTCTGGCATTTCAGAATACCGGAGACGGAGAGCTGAACCTTCTGTTTACCGGAGATGTACAGCCACAGTACATGAGGATGATCGCAGAAAACTATGATGGCAGGATTCCGCTTCATGAGCATTACTGGTGTATCAAGGTACCACATCATGGTACGGAATCTCATTTCTTTGATTTCAGCAGTTTCTCCCCGGAGAATATGATGATCCCCAACGGAGCCTACTACGACAACAGCAAAAAGAAATCCAAGAATCAGCGCACTTCCATGCAGTACGGCGGTTTATTTTATATTAATGACGCGCATATGTATTGTTCCAACTGTGACTGCTGTGACAGCTATGAGAACGGATGCTCCTGTAGGGAGTATGACGTGATCTCACCGGCTTATTATAAAGATATCTGATCTGTAAAAAAGGCATACTACATGTCACATATTGAAATAATTGTGTAAATGTAACCTATATTATTCACGGCTATGCGTGAATAATATAGGTTTAATACAGGAGGAAAAATTTTGAAACAGATCGCAGACTTGCACATACATTCCAGATATTCCATGGCAACCAGCAAAGATGGCACGCCTGAGATGCTGGATCTCTGGGCGCGGAAAAAAGGTATCACACTCCTTGGAACCGGAGATATGACACATCCCATCTGGCGGCAGGAGTTGAAGACGAAGCTGATCCCTGCGGAACAGGGACTGTTCCGGCTGAAAGATGAATATGTTTTGCCGGAGGCGGCACGCTATCCTGGAAAAGCACCCAGGTTTGTATTGTCCGGTGAGATCAGTTCCATCTATAAAAAGGCGGAAAAACCAGGAAGGTGCACAGCCTGATCCTGCTTCCGGGATTCGATAAGGCAGATGCTTTTGCCGCAAGGCTGGAAAAGATTGGAAATATCCATTCAGACGGACGTCCTATTTTGGGGCTGCCCTGTCATGATCTTCTGGAAATGATGCTGGAGGTCAGTGAGGAGGGTATCTATATCCCCGCGCATATCTGGACCCCACATTTTTCCCTGTTTGGGGCAAGTCCGGATTTGACACCATAGAAGATTGTTTTGAAGAACTGACACCTTACATCCATGCACTGGAGACAGGACTTTCTTCAGATCCGTCAATGAACTGGCAGATATCGGCACTGGATGGCTATCAGCTGGTGTCTCATTCGGATGCACATTCACCGTCCAAGCTTGGAAGGGAAGCGGATCTTCTGGATATAGAGCTTTCCTATCAGGGATTGTGGGATGCAGTGCAGAACGGAAAAGGTCTTGAAGGGACGATTGAATTTTTTCCGGAAGAGGGAAAATATCATTTCGACGGGCACCGGAAGTGCGGCGTGTGCCTGAGTCCGAAAGAATCAGAGATGTATAACGGTATCTGCCGGTCTGCGGAAAGAAGCTGACCATGGGTGTGGATCACAGGATCCTGCAGTTATCTGATCGTGACGAGAGTTCAGCGGCCATGCCGGAAAGCGGCCGCCCATATGAAAGCCTGATGCCGCTGCCGGAGGTGATCTCCGCATGTGTGGGATTTTCCACGGCAAGCAAAAAAGTTCAGGGACAGTACGAGGCGTTGCTTGAAAAACTGGGTGCGGAATTTACCATATTGAGAGAGATTCCGCCGGAAGATATCCGAAAAGCCGGTGGAGAAGTTCTGGCGGAAGGCATCCGGCAGCTTCGTGCAGGTGAAGTTGTGCGGAAACCGGGATTTGACGGAGAATATGGAAAAATAGAATTGTTTTAACCGAATCAGGTAAGTTCCCGGCGAGGTTGCGAATATCGGCTTGATCCAATTAAGAAAATTTCTGAAATGGTGTGAAAAGAAGCAGCTGTTAAATATTTATGTATTGTGAAGAGTATTGCCGGTCATAGCGTGAGCTGCAAAAGGTAAAAGGCGATAATGATAAAGGATTGGAGCAGGATAGAGATCATGAAAGAAAAAATAGGCATCATATCAGACACTCACGGCCTTCTGCGGCCTGAGGTACTGGAAACCTTAAAAGACTGTAAGTATATCCTCCATGCCGGAGATGTCAATAAAGACGAGATCCTGGATGTACTGCGTTCCATGGGGAATCTCTATGTGGTCCGTGGAAATAATGATAAAGACTGGGCGGAAAATCTCCGCACCAGTCTAAGCTTTACCATTGGCGGCGTGAAATTTTTTATGGTCCATAACAAAAAAGACGTTGCGTGGGAGCTGGGGGACACCCAGGTGGTCATCTTCGGGCATACTCACAAATATTTTGAGAAGATAATCGATGACAGACTGTGGCTGAATCCGGGAAGCTGTGGAAGAAGCCGCTTTGGCGGGGAGGTTACCATGGCGGTGATGACTGTAGAGGATGGAAAATATCAGGTGGAAAAAATTATTTTGGCGGAGAATTCCGGAAAATGATAAAAATTTTGTTTAAAGATCCTTTTGCGCGGATATGTTTCTGGGGATTACTGGAATACGCTGATGCATAAAAGGATTTTTTGTATTTTATTGGATACAATCCTTGTAATTTTGGATTTGTAGCGTATAATTAGAAAACGTTTAAAACAAAAGTGGTCTTACCACTTTTGCAAAATTCGTTTGAGCGCAGAGTGTGAATATGCGCTTTACATGAATCAGGAGGGATGCAACATGAAGCATGTGCAGCAGTTTAGCATCATCCTGTTGATTTCCGTCATTGGAGAATTACTGAAAACCTTTCTTCCACTCCCGGTACCGGCCAGTGTCTATGGACTGATCATTATGCTGGTGGCTTTGCTCACAGGTATTCTGAAGCTGGATCAGGTCAAAGGTGCGGCAGATTTTCTGGTTGAGATCATGCCGGTGATGTTTGTACCGGCAGGTGTGGGACTGATCACAGCCTGGAGCACTCTGAAACCGATCTGTGTACCGGTTCTCATCATGACGTTTATCAGCACGGTGATCGTAATGGTCGTAACAGGAAAAGTAACACAGGGAGTGATTCGTATGGGAAAGAGAGGAACTGAAAAATGATGGAATTCATAAAAAACTCCGCATTTTTCGGAGCAATGATAAGTCTGATCGCCTATGAGATCGGTCTGATCCTGAAAAAAAAGTTTAAAATGGCGATCTTTAATCCGCTTTTGATCTCCATCATCTGTGTTATCGGTGTTCTTTTGCTCTTCCATATTGATTATGATGATTACAATGAAGGTGGAAAATATATCAGCTATCTGCTGACCCCGGCAACGGTCTGTCTGGCAGTGCCCCTTTATGAGCAGATCCATCTGCTGAAAAAAAATCTCAAGGCAGTGGCTGCCGGAATCTTTTCCGGAACGCTGGCCGGGCTTTGCAGTGTTCTGCTTATGGCGAAATTGTTTGGCTTTGATCATCAGGAATATGTCACTATGCTTCCGAAGTCTATCACAACTGCCATCGGAATGGGCGTTTCCGAGGAGCTTGGCGGTATCGTGACCATCACCGTTGCCGTGATCATCATCACAGGAGTTCTGGGAAATATGATCGCAGAGGTTGTCTACAAGATCGCAAAGATCGAGGAGCCGATCGCAAAGGGCCTTGGACTTGGAACATCTGCCCATGCCATCGGAACTGCCAAAGCCATGGAGCTTGGACCGGTAGAAGGAGCCATGAGCAGCCTTGCCATTGCAGTTGCCGGATTGCTTACGGTTGTCGGCGCATCGGTGTTTGCTGGAATGATGTGAATATTCACTTATCGGTGTAAAAGTTAAATCCATAGAAGAATAAAAATGTGTGAAAGGTCTGTCATATATGGCAGGCTTTTTTCTTTGGGCAGAATATCCTGGGCAGTTCACGAAAAGTAGTTACTGAGAACGGAGTGAACAATAATCACAGAAAAGGAAACCGGAGATGATTTTACTTCGGATGCAACAGAAGTGCCGGATGCAGCATTCTTTTTTGTGGATCTTAAAGACGAACATATTTTTGTATAAAATAAACAAATGTTCGAAAAAACCATATTTATACCGTTTTATTGGACTAAAAATGAGCTATAATGCAAACATACAGAAAATATGTTTGGAAAATATGTTCGATAAATCGTGAGACGAACATAGGACAGGGAGGATGGATCTTATGTGGAATACAGAGAGCAGCAGGAAGGCAGTATTGGCAGAAGGAAGATATGTGGATGCTGAGAACGGACATTGCGGCAGACAGAAGCTTTCCTCAGGAATGGCAATGGTACTGGGCGCACTTCTTACAATGGAGATCATGCTTGGCGGGGCAATGCTGTTTAATTTTGATTTCCGTGGAGCAGATATCGTTGCCGTTGTATTGTCATTCATGGTATTATATTTTGCAGTGGTGGCATCACTGACAGACAAGTAATAGAACGGAGGGAGAGAGGATGCCAAGGGTCTTTAACCAGAAGATTAAAATTTTATATCTGATGCGCATTTTTCTGGAACAGACGGACGAAGAGCATCCGATGTCTGTGAAGGAGCTGATCTCCTATCTGAATAGTCTGGGAATCAGTGCAGAGCGTAAGACTGTCTATGATGATATTGAAACCCTGCGGAATTTTGGAATGGATATCCTGAACCGGCGGGAGCACCCGGCCGGTTTTTATCTTGCCAGCCGGGAATTTGAGCTTCCGGAGCTGAGACTTCTGGTGGATGCAGTACAGTCCTCCAGATGTATCACCAATGGGAAATCCCGACAGCTGATCAGGAAGCTGGAGAGCCTTGCCAGTGTTTATGAGTCCAGACAGCTGCGGCGACAGGGATTTGCAGAGAACAGCATCCGGACTGTAAACGAGAATGTGTATTACAGTATTGATATGATCCAGCGTGCATTAACTGAAGACAGGCAGATTTCTTTTCAATATTGTGAATGGACTGTGGAGAAGAAGCTGTATCCGGAGAATGAGGGGGAACGATATTCGGTCAGTCCCTGGGGACTTGTATGGCAGAATGAGGAGTATTATCTGATCACTTATGACGAGAAGTGTGGAAGGGTTAAGCAGTATCAGGTAGATAAGCTCCAGCAGATCCGTATAGAGAAGGAAGTGCGATGCGGCAGAGAATTTTTTGAGAATTATAATATAGGGGAGCTGACATCCAGGACCTTCGGGATGTTTGGTGGAAAAGAGAAAACCATATGTCTGGAAGCACATAACCGCTTAGTCGGGGTGGTGCTGGATCGGTTTGGCAGAGATATTATGATACACAGGAAGGATCCTGAACATTTCAAAACACTGGTTCGTGTAAATATCAGTGACCAGTTCTTTGGCTGGATAGCCAGTCTTGGCCCGGATGCGGTGATCGCGTCACCGGATGAGGTTCGCGATAAGTACCGGGAATTTCTTGAGAAAAGTCTTTCTAATTACAAATGATAAATATATGATAAAGAAAATCTGTATATAATAAAGATTCAGGAAAATTCACTCCTGAGTCTGCAGGTTTTCAACAGAAATAATATATAAAAAAATAAATGAAAACAGACAAAAATGAGAAAAATTATATAATAACTGTAACTGAAATATAAAAATAATATAGATAGCATATGTGAAAAAGATAATAGACATTGCGATGTTTAAGTGCTATAATGCTTTCGACTCTTAGGAGGGAATAAATTTTGCCATTTCAGGCAGATTACGGACGGTGAAGATATGACTGTAAAAGCAAGAATGCTGAAGCTTCTGGAGCAGCACGAGAATGAACTGATATCCGGAGAGGCGGCAGCAGCAGAACTAAACTGCACAAGGGCAGCCATCTGGAAAGCTGTGAAATCCCTTCGTGAAGAGGGATATACCATAGAAGCTGGACCAAACAAAGGCTATGTGCTTCGAGGAGGCAGCCGTTTATCGGAAGAAGGAATACGGCTTTACCTCGATCATCCGGATGTCCCTGTAAAAATATACAGAGAACTGGATTCTACAAACCGGGCAGCCAAGGAGGCTGCATTTTCAGGAGAAGCAGGTCATGGTGCACTGATACTGGCGCGCAGACAGAAAAGCGGAAGAGGCCGAAGAGGCCGAAGTTTTTATTCTCCTGAAAATGCAGGACTTTATATGAGTATCGTTCTAAGACCGGACCGGACTCTGAAGGAAGGACTCCTGATCACTACAGCGGCGGCAACTGCAGTGTGCCGTGCAGTGAAGAAAATCTGCGGGATCGACCTTGGAATCAAATGGGTCAATGATCTGTATCTTCATAATAAGAAAGTGTGTGGGATACTGACAGAGGCTGTTACAGACTTTGAAAGTGGGAACATTGAGTTTGCAGTTGTAGGAATTGGTTTGAATCTGTATATGCCGGAAGATTGGGTTTCCTGAAGATATACAGGAAACGGCTGGAGCATTATTTGAAAACAGGAAGGACGCAGAGCATATAAACTGCAGTATTCTTGTGGCGGAGATCGTCAATCAGCTTCTTATGGAAGTGGAGACTCCGGGACTTTCCAGAGAATATACAGAAAATAATATCATTCCTGGAAACATGATCGTGATCACAGACGGACAGTGTACAAGGGAAGCTTATGCAGAATCCATAGCACCAGATGGAAGGCTTCTTGTAAGAGAACAGGATGGTTCAGAAACCCTGCTTTCTTATGGAGAGGTATCTGTACGCAGAAGGTCGGATTAAGGTCAATTGAAATAAATTGTGTATTTTGTATAAAAAACAGATTCTTTTTTGTACAAAACAGGCAAAAATAATATTGACATTCTGGAAATGCGGAGTAAAATAAAGTCAACTACAAGGCGTGGTCATACCAATTATAAAAAGATGCGATCAGCGCCAAGAGAAAAGGAGGGAGAAAAACGGGAGATTTATCAAGTACACTGGCAGAAGAGCTAAACAGTAAGACAGCCTTTACCATTCCGGTGTTTGGTGGAATACCAATTGCAGAATGTGTGGTAGTCACATGGGTCATCATGGCGGTTCTTGTGATTCTGTCTCTGATCTTAGTTCGGAATCTCAGTGTGGAAAATCCGGGTAAGAAGCAGCTGCTTCTGGAGACCGGGGTAAGTTTTCTTCAGGATTTCTTCATGGGTATCCTTGGAGAAGAAGGCAAACAGTATGTGCCTTATTTGATGTCAACCGTAATCTACATCGGAATAGCCAATATCGCAGGCGTATTTGGTTTTACACCACCAACGAAGGACATGAATGTTACCATTGCGCTGGCGCTGATGAGCATTATTCTGATCGAGTATGCAGGCTTTCATAAGAGGGGACTGAAGGGTTTCCTGAAAAGCTTTGCGGAGCCGGTTCCGATCATGCTTCCGATCAACATTCTGGAAATAGCGATCAGACCTACATCTCTCTGCATGCGGTTGTTCGGTAATGTTCTGGGAAGCTTCGTAGTTATGAAGCTGCTGGAGTTTGTTTGTCCGGCCATTCTTCCCATACCATTCAGCCTGTATTTTGATTTCTTCGATGGATTCATACAGGCGTATGTATTTGTATTTTTAACATCCTTGTTCATCAAGGAAGCAATTGAGTAGTGAAGCGGAAGCTCCGCTTGATCTAAAAATGAAAAAATTGTATTTTACAGGAGGAAAAAACTATGTTAATCGCAATTGGTGCAGCTATCGCAGTTCTTACAGGTATTGGAGCAGGTATTGGTATCGGTCTTGCAACATCTAAAGCAGTAGAAGCTATCGCAAGACAGCCGGAGGCAGAGAGCAAGATCAGTAAAGCACTTCTTCTTGGATGTGCTCTTGCAGAGGCAACAGCTATTTACGGTTTCGTAATCGGTCTTCTGATCATCATCATGCTTGGCTAATAGGTAAAGACGAGATACTAATTCAGGATTAAGAGAGGCAGGTGGACCAGGTGATTAAAATTGATATCAACCTTGTCTTTACTATTATAAACCTGATCGTTCTTTATCTTTTAATGAAGAAGTTCCTTTTCGGCCCGATCATTGGTGTTATGGAGAAAAGAAAAGCCATGATCGATGAGCAGTTTGCTTCAGCAGAGAAGACAACCACTGAAGCAAACCAGCTGAAAGGACAGTATGAGGATGCACTGAAATCTGCGAAGGAGGAATCCTTCAGTATTGTAGAGCAGGCTAAGGACGAGGCAAAAGTACAGGCAGACAGCATCGTGAAGAGAGCTAATGATCAGGCTGGCCAGATTCTTGAGAAAGCAAGAAGAGACATCAGCACTGAGCAGGAAGCTGCTATGAAAGCGATGGAAGGCAAAGTGGCTGAGCTGGCAATGGATGCAGCATCCAGAATCATGGGAAAAAAGAACGACGAAGCACAGGATATGTCCCTATATGACCAGTTTTTAGAAGGAGCAGGTGATCCTCATGACAGAGACGTCCATTAATTATGCAAAAGCATTATACGGTCTTTCTGTCCCGGGGGAGGCAATCTGCGAAACAGGAAAGATTTTTAAGAATACACCTGAGATAGGTAAAATGCTTGAAAATCCACTTGTTTCCCTCAAAGAAAAAGAACAGGTAATAGAGCGGGTTTTTCCGCAGGAAATGAAGAGTTTTCTTAAAGTAACGTGTAAGTATCAGAAGATTGACAGAATCGGAGAGATCCTTGAAGCTTATGATGCTTACAGCCGGGAACAGAAAGGAATTCTCAAGGCAGAGCTTCTTTATGTAACACGTCCTGCCGAAGCGCAGGAAGATAAGATGAAGGAGTTTCTCCGTAGCCAGTTTTCTGCCAGAGAAGTGGAACTTACCCTTACAGAGGATAAAAGCCTTGTAGGTGGATTTGTTCTCAGGGCAGGAGATCGTGAGTACGACTGGAGCCTCATCGGACGTTATAAGAAACTGAAACAGAAATTAACCCGGAGGTGAAATTGAATTGGGTGCAATAAATCCAGATGAAATCATTTCGATTCTCAAGGAAGAAATAAAGAACTATGACGAAATCAGCAAGGACCAGGAAGTAGGCACTGTCATCTCCGTGGGAGATGGCATCGCAACTGTTTATGGTATCGATCATGCCATGTACGGTGAGGTTGTGACCTTCGAGAATGGTCTGAAAGGTATGGTACAGGATGTCCGTGCCAACAGCATGGGATGTATTCTTTTCGGAAAGGATACAGGAATCAAGGAAGGCACCAAGGTTGCCAGAACTGGCAAACAGGCAGGTATTCCGGTAGGTGATAAATTTATCGGAAGAATCGTAAACGCACTTGGTGAGCCTATTGATGGAAAGGGAGAGATCCAGGCAGAGGAATACCGCCCGATCGAGAACCCGGCTCCTGGAATCATCGATCGTAAGTCTGTAACTGTACCTCTGGAAACAGGAATCCTTTCCATTGATTCCATGTTCCCGATCGGCCGTGGACAGCGAGAGCTGATCATCGGTGACAGACAGACAGGTAAAACATCCATCGCAACAGATACGATCATCAACCAGAAAGGTAAGGATGTGATCTGTATCTATGTTGCCATCGGACAGAAAGCTTCTACCGTTGCAAAGGTAGTTTCCAATCTTGAAAAATACGGTGCAATGGAGTATACAACCGTATTCTCCGCAACAGCCAGCGACTGTGCACCGCTTCAGTATATTGCTCCTTATGCTGGTACTGCTCTTGCAGAGTATTTCATGTATCAGGGCAAAGACGTATTGATCGTATATGATGATCTTTCCAAGCATGCGGTGGCATATCGTGCATTGTCACTTCTGCTTGAGCGTTCTCCGGGACGTGAGGCATATCCTGGTGACGTATTCTATCTTCATTCCAGACTTCTGGAGCGTTCCAGCCGTCTGAGTGAAGAGGCAGGCGGCGGATCCATTACGGCACTTCCGATCATCGAGACACAGGCCGGTGATGTATCTGCATACATTCCTACAAACGTAATTTCCATCACAGATGGTCAGATATTCCTGGAAAGTGATCTGTTCTTCTCAGGCATGCGTCCGGCAGTCAATGTTGGTCTTTCCGTATCCCGTGTTGGTGGTGCTGCACAGACCAAGGCTATGAAGAAAGCTTCCGGTAGTGTACGTATCGACCTGGCACAGTACAGAGAGATGGAAGTATTCACCCAGTTCAGTTCAGATCTGGATGAGGCTACAACTGCACAGCTGAAATACGGAAGCTGTCTGATGGAGCTTCTGAAACAGCCGCTCTGCAGCCCGTTAAGTCTTCATCAGCAGGTAATTACTCTCTGCGTTGCGACTCACAAGCTGATGGTAGATGTAGAAAAGAAAGAGATCAAGAAATATCAGAAGGATCTTCTGGAGTACTTTGATAATGTATATCCTGAGATCGGCAAAGAGATCGAGACTACAAAGCAGCTCTCTGATGAGCTTGTAGAGAAAATCGTAAAGGCGGCAGAAGAATTCAGAGATAAGAGCAGGTAGGTGTTGATATGGCAAATGCAAAAGAAATACAGACTCGTATGAAAAGCATTCAGGACACCATGAAGATCACCAATGCGATGTACATGATTTCTTCTTCCAAGATGCAAAAGGCCAAGAAGATCCTGCAGGATACGGAACCATATTTCTATAATATGCAGGCCGCCATTGCCAGGATCCTCCGTCATATGCCGGATATCCAGCATCCTTTCTTCAGTGAGCGTCATCTTGTTCCGAAGGATGAAAGAAAGGTAGGTACCATTGTCATTACAGGTGATAAAGGTATGGCTGGTGCATACAATCATAATGTACAGAAAATGACAGAAGATTTCATGGAAGAGGTACCGGGACATCACAAGCTGTATGTCCTTGGCATGGTAGGGCGTCAGTATTTCGGCAAGAGAGATGTGGATATGGACGGCAGTTTTCATTATACCGTACAGAAGCCGACTATGCACAGAGCACGCCTTATCACAGATGAGATCGTACGTGCGTTTTTGGAAAGAGAGCTGGATGAAATTCACATTGTCTATACACAGATGCTGAATGCGATGGCAATGGAAAATGTGAATATGCAGCTTTTACCGCTGAAAAAGGCTGATTTTAAAGTGGGTCAGATTCCGGCAGATATTTATCAGGAGGAGATCGTGTTATCTCCGTCTGCAGATGTGCTTCTGGATACTATGATCCCCAACTACCTTACAGGTGTGATCTATGGATGTCTTGTAGAGCATATGCCAGTGAGAACAGTGCGAGAATGACAGCAATGCAGTCCTCTACAGATAGTGCGAAGGCGATGCTGAAGGATCTTTCCATTCAGTATAATCGAGCACGTCAGGCTGCGATCACGCAGGAGATCACAGAGGTTATCAGCGGTGCTAAAGCACAAAAAAGGAAGTGATGACTATGAATAAAGGTAAGATCGTACAGGTTATGGGACCTGTTGTAGACGTTGTTTTTGAAGACGGACAGCTTCCGGATATCAAGGATGCCCTTGAAGTTGAGAACAACGGTAAGAGATGCGTTATGGAGGTGTCCCAGCACCTTGGAAATAATATCGTGCGCTGCATCATGCTGGGAGCCAGCGAGGGCCTGCAGCGAGACAGAGAAGTAACAGCTACCGGAAGCGGTATCAAGGTTCCGGTTGGAGATAAAACACTTGGTCGTCTGTTCAACGTTCTTGGAGATACCGTAGATGGCGGTGATTCCCTGGACGGTGAGGAGCATTGGGTCATCCATCGTGATCCGCCTTCATTTGAAGAGCAGAAACCGGCAGTTGAGATCCTGGAAACAGGTATCAAGGTTATCGACCTTCTTGCTCCATATGCAAAAGGTGGTAAGATCGGTCTGTTCGGTGGTGCCGGTGTTGGTAAGACAGTCCTTATCCAGGAGCTGATCCAGAATATCGCTACCGAGCATGGTGGATATTCTATTTTCACCGGTGTCGGTGAGCGTTCCCGTGAGGGTAATGACCTTTGGACAGAAATGAAGGAATCAGGTGTTCTTGAGAAGACAGCCTTAGTGTTCGGACAGATGAACGAGCCGCCCGGAGCACGTATGCGTGTTGCGGAGACCGGACTTACTATGGCAGAGTATTTCCGTGATCAGGAGCACAGAGACGTACTTCTTTTTATTGATAATATCTTCCGTTTTGTACAGGCAGGATCTGAGGTTTCCGCTCTGCTTGGACGTATGCCGTCCGCAGTAGGATACCAGCCTACACTGGCAACTGAGATGGGTGAGCTTCAGGAGAGGATCGCATCTACCAAGGAAGGATCCGTTACATCCGTACAGGCTGTATATGTACCGGCCGATGACCTGACTGACCCGGCTCCGGCAACAACATTTGCTCATCTGGATGCGACAACGGTTCTTTCCCGTAAGATCGTTGAGCAGGGTATTTATCCGGCTGTAGATCCGCTTGAGTCTACTTCCCGTATCCTGGAGGCAGATATTGTTGGTGAGGAACATTACGAGGTTGCACGTAGAGTACAGGAGATTCTTCAGAAATATAAAGAGCTCCAGGACATCATTGCTATTCTTGGTATGGAGGAGCTCTCAGAGGAAGATAAGCAGACAGTATTCCGTGCAAGAAAGATCCAGAAGTTCCTTTCACAGCCGTTCCATGTAGCTGAGAACTTCACCGGTATCAAAGGTAAATATGTACCGCTGAAAGAGACGATCCGTGGCTTCAAGGCAATCATTGACGGTGAAATGGATGAGTATCCGGAGAACGCATTCTTTAATGTTGGAACCATTGATGATGTAATTGCAAAAGCAAAAGCCGAGGAGAACCGGCAGTAAGGAGCGGCTATGAGTGAGACATTTGGCCTGGAAATATATGCCAGCAATAAACTGGCTTATGCAGGACGTGCTCAGAAGCTTATTATCCCGGCAGTGGATGGTGAGCAGGGATTTCTTGCTCATCATGCGAATGTGGTAGCAACCATTATTCCAGGTGAGATGCGTTTTGAGGATGCAGATGGAAATACACATGTTTTTGCTGTGAGCAGCGGATTTGTTGAGATGATCAATAACCGTGCCAAGCTGTTCTGTCTCAGTGTAGAAAGCCCCGAGGAAATCGATATCCGTCGTGCGCAGGAAGCGAAGGATCGTGCAGAGGAGCAGCTTCGCCAGAAACAGAGTATTATGGAATACCACAGGAGTCAGCTGGCTCTTGCGAGAGCAATGACACGTCTTAAGGTAACACATAAGCAGTAAATTTAAATCATATAAAAGATCCATTGTCAGGAAACTGGCAGTGGATCTTTTTTTCTCTGTTATTTTGTGGATGAAGCAGGATCAGATTCGGTATTTTCCGGATCAGTAATGGAAGAAGCTTCAGAAGCTGTATCTTTGTCTGAGTTATCAGAAGTATGAACAGGCTTTTCTGTCAGCTGCTGATATGGACGATAGGGTTCCCAGTAATGTTCATCTTTTGTTTCGGTTTCCTGTTTCAGTTTCTTTTTCTGCTGAGTAAGAAGATAAATACCTGCAGCAATGATACCTGCAGCAATGACGATCTGCGGAAGGCTGTTGCAGATATTGTATACATAGTCGGCCATATTATTCGGTACAATGAAGTACAGAAGACTTGTGAAACGACTCCACAGGATGCAGATACCAAACAGGATCAGAACCCATGCAGCTGCACTCTGATGCTTTTGTAAGAATTTTCCCATATCACCGGAAAACTGATCCATGTGAAGAATGTAATTATCCTCTACAGAGTAGAATTCTTCTTCTGACAGGGATTTCAGATTATGGACATTAAAAAAACTATAGAACCATATCACCGGGAGAAACATGGCCAGCCATCCAAGTCCGGTTATGGATGCCAGTGCGATAGCCCCCCAGAACAGCAGCATAATGCTGAGTCCCTGTTTTTTAAATCCCATGTACATTTCCCCGGCACCGGGGATCAGGGAAAAGATAAATACCCAGAAACCATGTTTTTGTTTTTTCATAAATTTACTTGCCTCCGTTTATAATTTTATTCGTAAGATCGTTCAGATATTACTGATCTTCTGAGAATGTTCACTGAGCTGGGAACCTACCTGCATGGAAAGCTGGTTCAGGCCGGAACCAATGTCAAAGGATGAAGAAATCTTAACTTTTGTTTCCGGTGAAGGATGAAGAGCCGTAAAATCTGTCTGCGATACAGAAAAAAGCATGATCAGCGCAACGCCCATGCCTACGCCAGTCCGTAAGCCTGCACAGAGAAGCTTCATCCAAAAAGCAGTTTCATGTATTTTTCTGGAAGCTGAACTTCCGGAGAAGCTGCTTTTTTCAGAATTTCATCCTGCAGATAGGATGGAGCATACTCAGAAGCGGCATCTTCATTCTGAAGAAGTTCATCCAGACAGAAGTCACATTGCTCCATATGCTCCAGAAAATGGATCATTTCATCCGTATTCATGGTTCCGTCCTGGAATTTCTGTAATTCATCCTGTGGTATGTGCATCTAATCACTCCTTTCCAGCAGTGCTTTCAGCATAGATCTGGACCGGTAGATCTGCGTCTGGACTGTTTTGATATTTTTATTCTGCGCTTTTGCAATTTCTGCGGCGTTTTTTCTTCGCAGAAATGCTCAAGGGCAACCTCCCTGTAGGGGCTTTTCAGCGCTGAACATAAATGCCGGATCCGATCCTTGAAATCTTTGTCCAGAAATGCCTCCTCCGGGGAAAACTCTTTATCATGGAGCTGTTCAAAATAGGTGTCCTCTGTGGGAATGGTACGTCTGCCGGCTGCTTTCAGATGATCCAGACATTTTCTGACTGCGATCTTGCTGAGCCAGGCTTTTTCGTAGGTGCCATCAAAACGGGAGAGATTTTTGTAGGCGGAAAGAAAAACATCCTGTGTCAGATCCTCGGCGTCAAAGGGATTGCCCACCGATTTCAGACAAATGGAAAATATTAAGTTTTGGTATGTATGTATCAGATATTCCAGATATTCTTCCCGTGTAATGCAATCAGCTCCCTTCTCTTCCCGCTTCATTTATTATAACGCGGAACCTGAAGGAAAGCCTTCAGCTTTTATAGAAAAATATGTAAATCATTGGATAAATGCCGTTTTTATATTAGCGGGGAGAGAAATTTGGTCTATACTATAAGTCGTCAAAGCAGAGATGCAGAAGGATGAGACAAATGACAGAGACGAAACGTTTATATTATGAAGATGTATATAAAAAAGAATTTACAGCCAAAGTCCTGGAGTGCAGAGAAGCAAAAAAAAGGCTTTCATATCATTCTGGATGAGAGCGCTTTTTACCCGGAGGCGGTGGACAGCCAAGCGATACCGGATATCTCAACGATGTGAAAGTAAAGGAAGTGCATGAAAAGGAGGGAGAACTTCTTCATTATACAGATCAGCCGATGGAAGCCGGAACAGAAGTACAGGGACGCATCGATTGGGCAAGAAGATTTGATCTGATGCAGCAGCATTCCGGTGAGCATATGGTGAGCGGACTGATCCACGAGGCTTACGGATACGATAATGTAGGCTTTCATATGGGAAGCGATACCATTACCATAGATCTGAATGGCCCTTTGGATGAGGCGCAGCTTGCTGAGATCGAGCGGAAAACAAACCAAAAGATATGGGAAGATACGCAGATAAAGATCATATATCCTACAGCGGAGGAACTGGAAAAAATCGACTACCGAAGCAAAAAAGAGCTTACCGGTCAGGTGCGGATCGTAGAATTTCCAGGGGTGGATATCTGTGCATGCTGCGGAACTCATGTGACACACACCGGAGAGATCGGAATGGTGAAGCTACTTTCCGTGGAAAAATTTCGTGAAGGTGTCCGTATTGAGATGATCTGCGGAAAACGTGTGCTGGATTATCTGAATATGATCAATGAGCAGAACCACCAGATTTCTGTAAAGCTTTCTGCAAAAATGGATAAGACTGCGCAGGCAGTGGAACGCCTTCAGGAAGAGAATTTCCGCTTGAAAGGACAGGTTGGTCAGCTGGTAGACGACATGTGCCGGAAAGAGGCAGAGCGTTATGCAGGAAGCGGAAGCGTTCTCATCTTTATGGACGGAATGGATGCAGACAGTGTGCGGAAGCTTGCAGATGCGGTGACACAGACCTGCCAGGGCTGCTGTGCGGTTTTTTCCAGAAATGCAGATGGAAGCTATAAGTATGCAATGGGTGAAAAGGACGGAGATCTTCGCCGATTTACAAAGGAAATGAATGAGAAATTAAATGGACGCGGAGGTGGAAAGCCGTTCTTTGTACAGGGGTCGGTGCAGGCATCTGAGAAAGAGATCCGAAACTTTTTTTGAGCAGTGATGAAAATGTTTGGAGAATGTCATGCACATATATTTCTCAATGGCTATGATTACCGGAAAGCCGTTGAGACACAGAAAAACGGACCACGGGATGCTCTGATCCGTGCTCATTTTGAGGAATACCGGAAAAGAGGAATCCGTTTTGTGAGAGACGGAGGAGATCATTACGGTGTGTCAAAGCGGGCTGCCAGACTGGCCCCGGAATATGAAATTGACTATCGCACACCGATTTTTGCCATTTATAAAGAGGGCCATTATGGAAGATCGTTGGAAAAAGCTTCTCAGACATGAAGGAATATCATAGAAGAGTTCTGGAAGCTGCCGCTGAAGGTGCGGATTTTATCAAGATCATGACTACAGGGCTTCTGGATTTTGCAGATCACGGGAAAATTACGGGAACGCCGCTTTCAGCAGCGGATGTGAAAGAAATGGTACATATTGCTCATGAAGAGGCTTTGCCGTGATGAGCCATACAAATGGATGCTATGGCGTACAGGCAGCAGTAGAGGCTGGTGTTGACAGTATTGAGCATGGGAACTATATGGATGATGAGACGATTTCCATACTGGCAGACAGTGAAAGCGTGTGGGTTCCGACACTTGTAACTGTGCGGAATCTTAAAGGCTGCGGCAGATTTGAAGATACGCTCCTTGCATCTATTATAAAGACAGGCGAGCAGAATCTGAAGAAAGCTTTTGAAAAGAAGGTTCATGTGGCAGTAGGAAGCGATGCCGGTGCATATCAGGTTCTTCACGGCCAGGGTGTACAGGATGAAAGCAGAGCTTTTTTTGATATACTGGGTGATACGCAGGCAGTACGAAGCTGGATGGAAGATGGAGAAAAAAGGATCCGTACCATCTTCCGTCACGGGTCTTCGAATTTAATACAGGTATAAATATTGGAGGTGCGTGATTTCGCAGGGTTGAAAGTAACCCGGAGATCGGCACCTTCTTCCATTCCGCTTGAGGAAAGGTCCGGAACGTTTTCACGGCTGCAGAGGATCTTTACGCCGTCGTATGTCTGGAGCAGCACGGTATTGGCGGTTGTGCCAGGATCGTGCCGGTTACAGTAGAAGTAATGTTGCGTACTGAAAGTATGTCCGGATCCTCCCCGGTGATTCCACGGATCTTCATGCCGCTGGTGGATTCACCATTAAATTTACCGGTATAGATAATGTTTACATAAGATCCCGGAGCCATTCCTCCTTTGAAATATACAGGGGCGGAGGAAAGTGAAACTGTCAGTTCCGATCCTGTGGCCTGTGGGATGACAGTCATTGTGCTGGTGCTGACACTTACGATCTTTGCACGGAGATGCTGCTCTTTTTTCTTCGGTTCAGGGGAAGGAGTAGGAGTTGCAGCAGGTACCTTCAGTGGATCCGTATCGGAGACACTGATCACTTTTGTGAAACTGCCGTCATACTGCTTGTCACCCACGAGGGTTTCGTTGATGAATTTACCGCGAAAATGGACATAGACCCACTTGCCGGCCTTGATGCCTTTTTTGTAGTATTGTCTGACACCGGTGACAGGGAAGGTTACAGTATTTCCCTTTTCTGTAACTATCACAAGGGCATTGGAGGTGAGTGATTTCACTTTGCCCTTTAAAGTGCGGTCCTCCAGAGGAGTTTCATTATGATATTTGTCGGTTATTTTGATGGGGGAAATGGCGCTGATATCTGTTCCGTAAAGCTGTCCCTGGTAGATCACACTGACCTGATCACTGGATACAACGCCGTATTTGCATTCAAGCCTTGTCTGGGAAACATCAAATACATAGGTTTCTCCATTGCTGGAAATCGTCAGGTGTGTACCGTCAAAATCCAGCAGTGTGCCGGTAAGCTCATCCATATAAACACGTTCTTCCGTGGAAGGCTCCTGATCTTCCTGTTCTGTGGAATCTGAAGCAGTAACGTCTGAAATTTTATCCTGAAGAGAAATAATATGATCATCGATCTGATCATTGCTGCAGCCTCCCACAAAAAGGGAAAGGCCGAGAATCATACATGCAGCAGACAGTTTTTTCATTTGTGTCCTCCGACCCGGGATAACGGTCAGTCCTGTTTATCTGTAAGATCATGGGTTTCCGACGCCGGTATAAAGTCAAAGATCTGGCGGAAAGAATCCCATTGCTCACGGCTGTCGATTCCATGGTTGATCAGACCCGTGCATTCAGTACAGGCATTGGTATCCAGATAATTATCGTAATAAATATGATAGGGATTTTGGGTGTTTTTTTCCTGCGGATCGTTCATCGGATCAGTCTCCTTATCGATTGATAAGGATCAGTATATGAAGGCAGGAAAGATTTTATACATATTAAGGGTATTATAGCAAAAAGATTTTTTGATTTCTACAGGGATTTACGGAAAATCCATGCATTTACTGAAAACGTGTTCCTACAGGCTGAACACGGAACCAGTAGGTATAGGAATACTGAAATCCAAGAGAGCTGTAAAGCTTTTCTGCGGAAGTATTGTTTTTTACCACCTGAAGATAAGCGTGGCTGGCGCCTCTTTTTTTGCCCTCATTGAGAAGACCGGTACAGATCTGACGGGCATATCCTCTGCGGCGATAATCTTCACGCACATGAATGGCATAGATACCGATGTAGTCGCGATCCAGGATCCCAAGACCTGTGGCAATGATCTCGCCGTTTTTTGTTATGGAAGCGCAGACAGTTTCCTTAAGAATGGCACGGTACATGGAAGGAACGACGCTTCGATGAATCGGATTTGTAGTTCTTTTCAGGTCAAAAAGGCTGTGAATCCAGAAATCCGGAATTTCATCGGAAAAAAGCACATCAGTGACAGGCGCATCCAGAACGGCACTGTCCAGGTCTACAGTCATAACATTTGTTATGTGCTGAACGGAATAGCCTCTGTTTTCCAGCATATAGTCAAAATCCGGGGATACAAGGGGGCTGATCTTAAAGATCGCAGGAGTTCCCAGACGCTTATAGACCTGTTCGCAGTAGGGGATTTTTTCGCGCCATGGAAGTGTGGAGGTTCCGAACTGTTCCACACTGTTGGTCCTGTGTGTATAAAAATAAGAAAAACGTAAGATCCATCCGTCATAAAGTTCCATTTTATGGGAAGGCCATGCGTTCAGTGACATATCTTCGATTTTTTTGATCGTTGTTTCCATAGTATTACCTTTCTGATATGATCAATTTATAAAGTTTATCTGCCAGGATCTGATGCCCCTGTGGTGTGAGATGGATGCCGTCAGAAGTTATTGATGCAGGCCCGGACCGTGCAGCTTCCTGATCCAGATCGTTCTGCAGCGGGAGAAAAAAAGGCGCCATGATCCTGACTGATCTTTTTAATATGCACGGACATCTGTGAAAGAAGGGGAGCCCAGGAAGCGTAGCAGCGTGGCCATGGAAAAACAAAGGGTTCCAGGAAATAGAGCTTTCGTTTCCGGGAGTTTGTGCAGGATAGCTTTTTTGCAAGGAGCTCATAACGGGTGACAAATTTGTTCATCAGATCTTGCTGTTGTGCAGATGAACGGCGGGTGTTCATCATGATTCCCACATCATTGATCCCGATCAGGACGGTAACAATATCCGGATCAGAGCTTTCCAGCCAGAAATCTGTGTTCTGAAGAAGCCGTTCCAGGGTGAAACCATCAATACCTCTGTTTTCAATGGAAAATCGGTGATCTGTGTTATGAAGCAGACAGGAGAGCTGCTTCACATATCCTTTTCCAAGAGGATCTGCGGAGAAAAGCCGTCCGCAATCTGTGATACTATCTCCGAGACACAAAATGCGAGTCATCCAATTCCTTCTTTCTGTTATACCGGGCGGATCATTATCCGCAGTCGATTATTTTCGTATTGGTGCTTTGATAGTAGCACTTACACCAGCAGTGGTCAAGCGTACGAAATACCGGAAAATGGGTAAAAAACGAATAAACGTGAAAAACATGAAAATTTTTTAAAAAAAT
>ENA-OPZM01000184-OPZM01000184.1-human-gut-metagenome-genome-assembly--contig:-NODE-184-length-27255-cov-2.108043_pt1 | contig 27255 bp, 28 predicted proteins | sample MGYA00242478_ERZ504493 | MGnify/ENA primary metagenome ERZ504493 (study PRJEB26092, sample SAMD00036227) | human gut metagenome | host: Homo sapiens | study: EMG produced TPA metagenomics assembly of... | reverse complement strand
GGCTCAATAGTGCAAAAGATAGATAGATACTATCCAAGTTCGCAAATTTGCCATGTTTGTGGTACAAAAAATCCTGAAACTAAAAATTTGGCAGTTCGTGAGTGGATTTGCGCAAAGTGCAAAACCAGCCACGATAGAGATAGAAATGCTGCTATAAATATATGGAAGGTTGGGGCATCAACCTTCTTTGGAGAGATATAGTAAGACCTGCTATTTTAGTAGGCAAGTATCGTTTGTATCCAAGAATCCCCTGCATTTAGGCATGGGGAGTATGTCAATATATACAATGAAGTGTAAATATAGTAATATATTTATAAGTTGAATATTATGTTTTATTGAGGACTGTACAATATTGTACAGTCCCCTTTATCGTATCTAAAATAGTCAATAGAGAAAAGGTTGATAAATGAATGAATATACTCTTTCCTGCATTAGCTAAAGAGGTAACTTTAACTAAGATAAATGAATGTTTTAATCAAGATTATGGTCAAAATTATATTTATGGCTTAGCAGGCACACAAAACATATAGTTATTGCTAATGCATATAAACAAAATCCTAAAACGACAATTATTATTACACATAATCAAGATGGTGTAGAAGAATGGTACAATGATTTTTCTTCATTATTGCCAGAAGCATCTATTTGGGAATTGCCAGCATTAGATGTCATGTCTGTAAGTGCTACAGCAAAAAGCTTAGAATTAAAAGCTAAAAGAATGAAAATTTTGGGAATGCTCACTAGAAAAGAGCCTGTCATTATTTTAGCGACTACAAATGCTGCTATGCAAAAAGACATGTCTCGTCAGGATTTTGAAAATTCTAGTGTGCAAATAGAACTTAATAAAGAATATGAACATGATAAAATTTTAGAACAATTAGTATCTTTAGGTTATGAACGTGTAGATAAAGTCGAACAAATAGGGCAATTTAGCGCTCGTGGTGGAATTATAGATATTTATCCTATAAATTCAGACACGCCTATACGTATTGAGTTTTTTGACAGTGAAATAGAGTCCATACGTGAATTTGCTATAGATAGTCAACGTTCTTTGCGCAATATAGCTAAATGTGAAATCTTGCCATTGATGCAAATGGACGATACAGGCTCACCAGCTATATTTTTATCTTATTTAAATAAAGATTGTAATGTAATTTTAGATGAACCACTACATTTAAAAGAAGCTGTTGAAGGCAGTATAAAAGAAAATCCTGAGATAAAAGAATTTGTCTATGACTGGAATTATATTTTAACTTCTGCAAAAAAGCATAATATTATTTATATGTCTTTGATGATGCAACGAATAGCAGATACAGAGCCAGAACAGCTCATCAGTGTAGCAGTAAAATCTACAGCACCTTTTCAAAAGCAGATGCATTTATTAGGTGAAGAAATTAAAAATTGGCTAGAACAAAAAAATGAAATATTGATTTGTTTGGGCGATAAGACAAAAATAGCATATTTACAAGATGTATTAGAGCAACAAAAAATACCTGTATCACGAGAAAGTGAGCCAAAAGAATTATCCAAAGATAGAGTTACATTTATCGTAGGTTCACTTTTAAATGGTTTTGAATTCCCTCAATCTCGATTGGTGGTAATCACAGAAAAAGATATTTTGGGTCGTCAAAAGAAAAAGTTAAGACCTCGTCAATCGGGTAAAAATAAAATGATAAAATAGCTCATTTTAGAGATATAAATATTGGCGATTATGTTGTACATGTAAATCATGGTATTGGTAAATATCTAGGTGTGGAAACATTGACAATAGGCAATGTTCATCGTGATTATTTACATATAAAATACAGCGGTACAGATAAATTATTCGTGCCAACAGACCAAGTGCATTTAATCCAAAAATATATTGGCTCTGAAGGGGATGTACCTCGTTTATCTAAGATGAATGGTACAGCATGGAAAAAAGCAAAGGCAAAAGCAAAAGCTTCTGTAGAAAATATTGCTAAAGATTTAATCAATCTCTATGCAGAACGTAAAAATGGAAAAGGTTTTGCATTTGCTCCAGATACGCCATGGCAAAAAGAATTTGAAGATGCTTTTCCTTATGAAGAAACTCCTGACCAATTAAAAGCGATAGCAGAGATAAAAGCTGATATGGAAAAACCTGTTCCTATGGATAGACTTTTATGCGGTGATGTAGGCTTTGGTAAAACAGAAGTAGCCATTAGAGCTGCTTTTAAAGCTGTAATGAGCAATAAACAAGTTGCTGTTTTAGTGCCGACTACTGTATTAGTGCAACAACATTATCAGACTTTTAGTAATCGTTTTAATGATTTTGGACCGAAAATCGGCATTATTTGTAGATTTAATAGCCCAAAAGAACAAAAGAAAGTTTTAGAAGATTTGGCAACAGGTCAAATTGATATCTTGATTGGTACTCATGCTATTTTAAATGAGAAGAAAGTAAAATTTAAAGATTTAGGTTTATTGATTGTTGATGAAGAACAGCGTTTTGGCGTAAAACAAAAAGAAAAAATAAAACGCATAAGTAAAAATATTGATGTATTATCCTTGAGTGCAACGCCTATACCACGTACACTGCATATGTCTCTTGTAGGTGCTAGAGATATGTCTGTTATCGAAACACCACCGCAAGAGCGTTTCCCTGTGCAGACTTATGTAATTGAAAATAATGATATGATTATCAAAGACGCTATTAAGCGTGAAGTTCGTCGTGGCGGTCAGGTATATTTTATTTACAATAGAGTAGAAACTATAGATAAGATGTATTTGCATTTATTATCTATGCTTCCTGATGTAAAAATAGGGATAGCTCATGGTCAGATGAGTGAAGAAGAATTAGAAAGGGCTATGCTCAATTTTTATGAAGGAAAATACGATATCTTATTGGCTACAAGCATTATTGAAAATGGTTTAGATGTATCAAATGCCAATACTATAATTATTTATGATGCAGATTATTTTGGTCTATCTCAGCTCTATCAGATGCGAGGTCGTGTAGGTCGTTCTAAACAAATGGCATTTGCATATTTTATTTATCAGAAAGATAAAATCTTATCTGAAATGGCAGAAAAGAGATTACAGGCAATAAAAGAATTTGCTCAATTAGGTTCTGGATTTAAAATCGCTATGCGAGATTTAGAAATTCGCGGTGCTGGCGATTTATTAGGTTCTCAACAACATGGTCATATTTCTAGTGTAGGTTTTGAGATGTATTGTCGTCTATTAGAAGAAGCAGTAGAAACATTACAAACTGGTAAAGAGCCAGAAAAAGTAGTAGAACCGATAATTGAATTGAAAGAAGATGCTTATTTAGATGGAGAATATATAAATGACGCCACTAATAAGATTGAAATTTATCAACGCATTGCAGCAATACGAACAGATGAACATGCAGACCAATTAGAGGAAGAATTAATCGACCGTTTTGGTGCATTGACTGAACCTGTAAAGAAAATAATGCAAGTAGCACGATTGAAAAATTATGCTCGTAAATTAAAAATAAAATCTATTATTGAAAAACCTGCTTTTGTGGAAATATGTTTTGATAAAGCACCAAATATAGAGACAGAAAATATGCTTTTAGCGAAAAAAGCAATTGATAATCTATTAAAATTTGTGCCAAAACAAAATACGATACAGATAAAAAATTACGCCAATAAATAAAAAACATATAATAAATCTATGTTTAAAAGTAGTAAAAGTCTTAACAGGTGAAAAATTACAGAAGATGATTCTTAAAAAAGAGGAGAAAAAATAATGAAAAAATATGAAAGTATTTATCATGATTTATTGGCTTTGATTGAAAATAATAAAATTAAAGCTGGAGAAAAATTGCCTAGTGAGTTTGATTTACAAAATAAATATCAAGCTTCACGAGATACAATTAGAAAAGCATTATTATTATTATCTCAAAATGGATATATTCAAAAAATCACAAGGGAAAAGTTCAATTGTATTAGATATCAATAGATTTAATTTTCCAGTATCAGGGCTTACTAGTTTTAAAGAAATTGCAAGTGATATAAAAGGCAAAGTTGAAACTATCGTGCATACTTGTGAATGTATTGAGCCAGATGAAGAAATAAAAAAATTATTGATATTAAAAAGTGGTACTAAAGTTTGGTATATAGAACGTGTACGTAAAATAAATGGAGAAGCTGTGATTTTTGATACGGATATTTTGAATGCTGATATCGTATCTAATTTAACAGTGGATATAGTACAAAATTCTTTATATGAATACATTGAAAATACTTTAGGTTTAAGAATTGGCTATGCTAAAAAAGAGATAACATGTAGAGCTATAAATTCTCGAGATGAAAAATTAATGGACTTAAAAAATTATGATATGTTGATTAATATAGCTTCTTTCGTATTTTTAGAAGATACAACATTATTTCAATACACTTTATCTAGACATAGACCAGATAAGTTTCGTTTTAGTGATTTTGCACGTAGAACAAGACAAAATTTTATTTAATATGCTCATTTACCTTATAACTTTTTGTTATAAGGTATTTTTTATTATTGACAAACTTGTACGTACATGATATATTTAAGATGTTTAATAGATGTACGTACAAGTTAAGGGGCTTTGAGAGATTAAGGAGGATATTATGTCGAAATTTACAGAAGATGCAAAATTATTATTAGAATATATTGGAGGTAAAGATAATATAAAAGCGGTAACACATTGTGTAACACGTATGCGCTTTGTATTGATTGATGAGAAAAAAGCTGATGTGAAAAAAATTGAAAGTTTAAAATCAGCAAAAGGAACTTTTACTCAAGCAGGACAATTCCAAGTTATTATCGGTAATGAAGTTAGTGAGTTTTATAATGAATTCACTAAAATTGCAGGCATTGATGGTGTAAGTAAAGATGCAGTAAAAGCGGCAGCAAAATCCAATCAGACATTTGTACAAAAATTGATGGCAAATTTAGCAGAAATATTTACACCACTTATTCCAGCACTTATCTGTGGTGGTCTTATTTTAGGTTTTAGATCGGTTATTGGTGATATTAAATTAGTTGAAGATGGTACAAAAACTTTAGTCGAAACTTCCCAGTTTTTTGCAGGTTTATATAGTTTTTTATGGTTGATAGGTGAAGCAATTTTCCATTTCTTACCAGTGGGCATTGTATGGTCTATCACTAGAAAAATGGGAACTACACAAATTTTAGGTATTATTTTAGGTTTGACTTTAGTATCTCCACAATTATTAAATGCTTATAATATGGCACCGGGAACTGTTCCTCCTGTATGGGATTTTGGTTTTATTCAAATTGAAATGGTAGGTTATCAAGCACAAGTAATACCTGCTATTTTAGCTGCATTTATTTTAGTTTATTTAGAAAAATTCTGGCGTCGCATTACACCTGATTATATTTCTATGATAATTGTGCCTTTATTTAGCTTAATACCAGCTGTAATTTTGGCACATACAGTAGTAGGCCCTATTGGTTGGGCTATCGGTTCTTTTATTGCCAATGCTGTTTATGCAGGTCTTACTTCTAGTTTTGGTTGGCTTTTTGCTGGTGTATTTGGTTTCTTCTATGCTCCACTTGTTATCACAGGTTTGCATCATATGACAAATGCTATTGACCTTCAACTTATGAGTCAATTCAATGGTACTATTTTATGGCCAATGGTAGCACTTTCTAATATCGCTCAAGGTTCAGCAGTATTAGCTATGATTTTCTTACAACGCAAAAATGAACGTGCAAAACAAATTAATGTTCCAGCTTGTATTTCCTGTTATTTAGGTGTTACAGAACCTGCTTTATTTGGGGTAAACTTAAAATATGGTTTTCCATTTATCTGTGGTTTAGTAGGCTCTTGTATTGCAGCTATGATTTCTGTATCTAGTGGAGTTATGGCAAGTTCTATAGGTGTTGGCGGTATACCGGGCATTTTATCTATTAAACCTCAATTTATGTTTATGTTCTTTATCGCTATGATTGTAGCTTTTTGTATCCCATTTATTTTGACTACAGTTGTGGGTAAGAAAAAATTAACTAGCGAAGATATCTCTGGTGTGGATATTAAACAAGCAGAATTTACAGAAACTGAAAATATTGATAGTGAAGAAAATAAATTAGATGCAGTAGCAGAAAATTTCCAAGCACCAATAACAGGTATTACTAAAAAATTAAGTGATATTGAAGATAAAGGTTTTGCTAGCGGTGCCATGGGCGAAGGTTTTGCTATTGAAATGCAAGATGGAAAAGTAGTAGCTCCATTTTCTGGTGAAGTCATGGTATGTTTCCCAACAGGTCATGCTTATGGTTTAAAATCAAATGATGGTAAAGAAATTTTAATTCATATTGGCATGGATACAGTAGAACTTGATGGAAAAGGTTTTGATGTAAAAGTACAGGCAGGTCAAAAGATAAAACAAGGTGATGTTTTAGTTAATGTAGATATAGATTATGTAAAATCTCAAGGAAAATCTTTAGTAACACCAATTGTATTTACAGACGGACGTAAAGTTCGAACTTTACAAGAAAATGTAGCTGTAAAAGCTGGAGATGAAAATATAAATAAAATTATAATTATCTATAGATAGTATTTGATGAGATAAAACATTAGAAGGAAGGCATTTTTTCTATGAATGATTTTAAAAAGAAAGTAGTATATCAGATTTATCCAAAATCTTTTAAAGATACAAATGGCACAGGTACAGGCGATTTAAAAGGTGTAATCGAAAAATTAGATTATTTACAAACTCTAGGTGTGGATTATATTTGGCTTACTCCATTTTATGTATCACCACAAAATGATAACGGCTATGATGTGGCAGATTATTATAATATTGACCCTAGTTATGGGACTATGGAAGATGTAGAAAATTTAATTGCTGAAGCGAAAAAACGCAATATTTATTTGATGATGGACATGGTATTCAATCATGTATCTACAGAACATATTTGGTTTAAAAAAGCTATGGCAGGAGAAGAAAAATATTTAAATTATTTTTTCTTTAAACAAGGTAAAGCAAATAATCAACCACCTACAAATTGGAATAGTAAATTTGGTGGCCCTGCATGGGAATATGTGGAAAAATTTGATAAATGGTATTTGCACTTATTCGATAAAACACAGGCTGATTTAAATTGGGAAAATCCTGAAGTTCGTGAAGAAGTAAAAAATATCGTGCGTTTTTGGATGGAAAAAGGTGTAAAAGGTTTCCGTTTTGATGTCATCAATTTAATCAGTAAGGCTGGTTTTGAGGATGATTTCTCTGTAGATGGAGATGGTAGAAGTTTTTATACAGATGGGCCACGTATTCATGAATTTTTACAAGAATTAGCTAGAGATAGTTTTGCAAAAGACAAAGATATCATCACTGTTGGTGAAATGAGTAGCACTACTATGGAAAATTGTTATAAATACGCTGGTGAAAAAACAGGCGAACTTTCTATGGTATTTACTTTCCATCATTAAAAGTGGATTTTATGGGCAATGAAAAATGGGTACTTGTGCCAACTGACTTTATGAAGTTGAAACAGTTGATTTTTGATTGGCAGATAAATATGGAAAAAAATAATGCATGGAATGCTGTTTTTTGGTGCAATCATGACCAGCCACGTGTAATATCTCGCTTTGGTAGTGATGATAAATACCATAAAGAATCAGGCAAAATGTTGGCAACATTGATACATTGTTTAAGAGGAACACCGTATATTTATCAAGGTGAAGAAATCGGAATGACTAATCCTCATTTTAAATCCATTGAACAATATCGCGATGTAGAAAGTTTAAATCATTATCAAATTTTACAAGATAAAGGCATGACAAAAGAGCAAGCTTTGATGATTTTAGATGTACATTCCCGTGATAATTCAAGAACTCCTATGCAATGGGACGATAGTATAAATGCAGGATTTACAACAGGAACTCCTTGGATACAGACAGCAGATAATTATACTGAGATAAATGTAAAAAATAGTTTAGAAGATAAGGACTCTATTTTCTATTATTATCAAAAATTAATTCAGTTGCGTAAAAATTATGATGTGATAGCTTATGGAGATATAAAACCATTACTTCGCGAAGATAAAAGAGTATTTGCTTATGAACGCAATTATAAAGGTCAAAAATTAATTGTAATCTGTAATTTTTATCCAACAACATATGAAATAGAATTGCCATATGACCTTTCAAATTATAAATGCATATTAAATAATTATAAAAATGAAGTAAAAGCAAAAAAAATTGCATTAAAACCTTATGAAACCTTAGTTTATTGCAATCTTTGATTGACAAATCACTTTTCTTGCTTTATATTTATAGTAATCACAATCCATAGTAACCGCACGGTTTTCCACAGCGGTTACTTTTTTTTCTGAAAGAAGTGGAAGGTATAATATGGGACAAATAACAATTGTAGGCTTAGGACCAGGCGATTTTGGTCTTATTACTTTAGATACTTGGGATAAAATAACAAATACAGATAAATTGATTTTGCGTACTGCTATTCACCCTACAGTAGCTGAATTAGATAAACGAAATGTAGTTTATACTTCTTGTGATGAATTTTATGAACAAGGGGCTTCTTTTGATGATGTGTATAATAGCATTGCTCAAAAATTGATTGAAGAAGCTAAAAATGGTCATGATGTAGTATATGCTGTTCCAGGTAGTCCACTTGTTGCAGAAAGAACAGTAGTGATTATCAGACAAAAAGCCAAAGAAGCTGATGTGAAATTAAACATCATGCCAGGTATGAGCTTTATGGAAGTTTTATATCAGCGCTTAAATATAGACCCTATTGATGGGCTTACTATTTTAGATGCTTGCGATTTAGAAAACTTGCCAAGTGAAATGCCATCAGCACTTGTAATCACGCAAGTATATAATCAGCATGTAGCTTCAGATACAAAATTGACTTTGATGGAAAATTATCCAGAAGATTATCCTGTAACATTCATTCGCAATTTGAGTTTGCCAGATGAAGAAATTCGCGAAATTCCTCTATATGAATTAGACCGTCAACCTCATATTGACCATTTGACAAGTTTATATATAGGAAAAATGCCAAAAAATGAGCAGACTTTTGATTTAGAGCCACTAGAAGATGTAGTGAAAACACTTCGTAGCCCTGGCGGTTGTCCATGGGATATCGTGCAGACACATAAATCTCTTCGTCGTAACTTGATTGAAGAAGTTTATGAAGTTATTGAAGCTATAGATTTAGAAGATGAAAAATTGCTCTGTGAAGAACTTGGCGATTTATTGATGCAAGTAGTATTTCATGCTCGTATGGCAGAAGAAGCTAAGTTATTCTCCATGCAAGATGTTATCGATGGTATAACTGAAAAATTAATTCGCCGTCATCCACATGTTTTCGGTGATGTCGATGTAAAAGATGCAGGCGAAGTTTTAGCTAATTGGGAAGCTATCAAACAAGCGGAAAAAACAGAAAGAACTTCTATATTAGATGGTGTGCCAAAAGATTTACCATCACTTATGGCTGCTTATAAATTGCAACATAAGGCAGCAAAAGTAGGTTTTGATTGGCCAGACATTGATCCTGTATGGGATAAATTAGAAGAAGAACTTCGTGAATTAGAAGAAGCTATTGTCGATGGACAAAAAGAAAAGATAGAAGAAGAATTAGGAGATGTTTTATTTACAATTGTAAATATTTCTCGTTTCTTAAAAATAGATCCAGAAGTAGCTTTAACTGGCACAAATCGCAAATTTAGAAGAAGATTTTCCTATATTGAAGAAAAAGTAAAAGCTAAACAACAAAATTGGGAAAGTTTATCTTTGATTGATTTAGATGAATTGTGGCAAGAAGCTAAGCTTCAAGATGAAAAATAATTAAATAAATATAAATAAGGACTTGATTAAGTCCTTATATGATGAGATAATAAGGTGGTTTTATAATCTCATGATATAAGGATTTAATGTTGTGAAATAATCCTTACAAAATAAGAGTTTTGCCGTAATTTATATATAAATTAGACTCTTATTTAGAGGAAATACCTCTTTAGCGGCGAACAATTATATTTGATAATAATTTTAAAGGAGGCTATCTTCGTGAATAAATCCGAATTAGTAGCAAGTGTTGCTGAAGTAGCAGAATTAACAAAAAAAAGATGCAGAAAAAGCTGTTAACGCTGTTTTTGCAAGTGTACAAAAAGCTCTTGTTGAAGATGACAAAGTACAAATTATTGGTTTTGGTACTTTCGAAGTTAGAACTCGTGCAGCTCGTAAAGGTCGTAACCCACAGACTGGCGAAACTATCGAAATTCCTGCTTCCAAAAACCCAGTATTCAAAGCTGGTAAAGCTTTAAAAGAAGCTGTAAATCAGTAATTCTTAATTGAATAAACGTTAAGAAATGATAAAAGTCGAGTTTTTAATATCACGTGATATTTAGACTCGGCTTTATTTTTTAGAATGATGAAGAAATGGTGAAGTTTATGGAGAAAATAGCTTTAATCACAGGTGGGACATCTGGTATAGGTCTTGAATGTGCTAAAAAATTTTTAGTAAATAAAATAAATGTGATTTTAGTAGGTAGAAATAAAGATAAATATATAGAAGCTAGAAAATATTTAAAATCATTTATCACAAAAGATGTATTTTGCGATTTTATTCAAGCAGATATCAGCAGTGCTAAAAATTGCAAGAGCATCATAGATACAGTGATTGAGAAATATAAAAAACTAGATATTTTAGTGAATAATGCAGGGATTTATCTGGAAAATGCTATTGAAGATGTAGAAGAAGATGAATTTGATAGAATCATAAATGTAAATTTAAAAGGAGCTTATTTTTTATGTAAATACGCTGTTCCGCATTTAAAAAAACAAGGAGAGAATGCTTCTATTGTAAATGTATCTTCTGATGCAGGCATTAATGGAAATTTCTTTTGCAGTGCATACTGTGCTTCTAAAGGTGGTTTGACCGTATTTACAAAAGCTTTAGCCTTGGAATTAGCACCGTATAAGGTCAGAGCAAATTGTGTTTGCCCTGGAGATATAGATACACCACTTACGCGAAATCAATTTGCAGGTGATGTGGAAGAAGGCATAAAAGAAGCGAGTAGTTTATATCCTATAGGAAGAATAGGCAGACCAGAAGAGGTAGCAAATGTAATTTATTTTTTGGCAAGTCCAGAAGCTAGTTTTGTAACAGGGGCTGTATGGAGCGTTGATGGCGGAATTACAGCTTGTTAAATAAAGCCACATTATATTTAAATTTAAATAATATAATGTGGCTTTATTATTATGCTAAAGCTTGAGCTAAATCACGGAAAATATCATTTATATTTTCAAGACCTATAGAAAGGCGAATTGTATTTGGCTTTATACCAGAAGCAGATAATTCTTCTGTAGTCATTTGTGAGTGAGTGGTACTAGCTGGATGAATTACGAGGGATTTTGCATCTGCGACATTGGCAAGTAAGGAGAATAATTGGAGTCTATCAATAAAATCTTGGGCGTCTTTTGCTGTGCCTTTGATTTCAAATGTAAAGATAGAGCCACCGTTATTAGGCAAATATTTCTGATATAAATCATGGTCAAAGCGTGAGGTAATAGAAGGGTGATTGACATTTTCAACTTTATCATGATTTTGCAAAAAATTCAATGACTTTAAGTGTATTTTGTACATGGCGTTCTACACGTAAAGATAAGGTTTCTAATCCTTGTAAAAGTAAAAATGCATTAAATGGAGAGATACAAGCACCTAAATCTCGAAGTAAAATAGCACGAACTTTAGTGATAAAAGCGAGCTTTCCTGTAGCTTTAGTGAAAGAAATTCCATGATAACTAGGATTAGCTTCGACTAAAGAAGGGAATTTATTACTTTTTTCCCAATCGAAATTGCCACTATCCACGATAATTCCACCTAGAGAAGTACCATGACCACCGATGAATTTAGTAGCAGAATGAATGACGATATCAACACCATATTCGATAGGTCGTACAAGATATGGTGTTGCAAATGTATTATCTACAACAGCAGGAATATTATATTTATGTGCTAAATTAGCTAAAGCTTCTAAATCGGCAACATCACTATTTGGATTGCCTAAAGTTTCAAAATAAATACATTTTGTATTTTCTGTGATAGCATTTTCGACTTCATCTAGATTATGAATGTCGACAAAAGTCGTATTTATGCCAAAATCCACTAAAGTATGAGCAAAAAGATTATATGTTCCTCCATATACTGTTTTTGAGCAGACAATATGGTCGCCGACTTTAGCGAGAGCTTGTATTGTATAGGCGATAGCGGCAGCACCTGAAGCTACAGCCAAAGCTCCTGCACCACCTTCAAGGCTAGCAATACGCTTTTCTAATACTTCTTGAGTGGAATTAGTTAATCTACCATAAATATTACCGCCTTCTTTTAAGGCAAATCTATCAGCAGCTACTTGGCAATTATCAAATACATAAGAGGTCGTTTGATAAATGGGTACAGCACGAGAATTTGTTATAGGGTCAGATATTTCTTGACCTATATGTAATTGTTTAGTCTCAAAAGCCCAATTATTTGTATCTAATTTTTTTGTCATCAGAAAACTCTCCTTTTAAAATATATTTATCCTATTATAAAACTATGAATAACTTATAAAAAAATAACATCATCACATAAAAATATTTACAATATGATGATGTTATTGAGTTTGAAATATTATTCTTCAAATAATGGTGTAGAGAGATAACGTTCACCTGTATCAGGAAGAAGTACAACAATATTTTTGCCAGCATTTTCTGGACGTTTGGCAACTTGAGTAGCTGCCCAAAGTACAGCACCAGAAGAGATACCAGTCAAAAGACCTTCTGTTTTGGTGAGTTCTTTACTAGCTGTAAAACATACTTCATTGTTCACAGTTATGATTTCATCATAGATAGAGGTATCTAAAGTATCTGGTATAAAGCCAGCGCCAATACCTTGAATTTTGTGAGCACCTGCTTTACCAGTTGTTAATACAGCAGAAGTTTGAGGTTCAATACCAATGATTTTTATATTAGGATTTTGTTCTTTGAGATATTTTCCTGTACCGCTTAAAGTACCGCCTGTACCAATACCAGCAACGAAGATATCAACTTTACCATCAGTATCTTGCCAGATTTCTGGGCCAGTTGTCATATAGTGAGCTTGGCGATTGATTAAATTAGTGAATTGTCCAGGAATAAAGCTATCAGGTATATCTTTTGCTAATTCTTCAGCTTTTTTGGATAGCTCCTGCCATGCCTTTGCTACCTTCTGTTAATACAAGCTCAGCGCCATAAGCCTTCATGAGTTTTCTGCGTTCAATACTCATTGTTTCTGGCATAGTGATGATGATTTTATAACCTTTACTTGCAGCTACAGCACAAAGACCAATACCAGTGTTGCCACTTGTTGGCTCAATGATAGTGAAATTAGGTTTTAAAATACCGCGATTTTCAGCATCTTCAATCATGGCTTTGGCAATTCTATCTTTAGCACTACCAGCAGGATTAAAATATTCTAATTTCACTAATAAATTAGCTTTTATATCATGGAGTTTACTGTAATTATTAATTTGAACAAGAGGTGTATGACCTACTAGTTCCATAAAATTATGATAAATTTTCATGGCAATGACCTCCTTTAATATGTATTTTCATAGTGAATAAGTATGAATGAATTATAAACGATAAAATTATATTTGTCAATTTTATTTTGTATAATTGTAAACTGTTTGGGGTAAATTTTTCTTGCTCATTTTCTATTATTGTGATATTATATCAAGCGTACACAATAGTACAAAGAAGAAAAACAATGAAAGAGATAGTAAATTAAAAATAAAAGTTACAGAGAGCCATGTATTGCTGGAAATTGGTACAAGTAGTTTTTAATGGAAAATCACTCTGGAGTTACAGGTTGAATTAATTTTTAAGAATAGACCGTGTCGGGTCCCTCCGTTAAAGGGGTTGCATATGTTGGTATGTGAAATAGGTGGTATAATGACAGCACAGCTTTCATCCTGTTTTGGGTGAAGGCTTTTTTAGTTATGTATTACAGTTGCTCTTGTCCTATTTGGCAAGAGTTTTTTTCATATACTGGAATTTTTATTTATTATTTGTATACAGAGGAGGCTTTTTTGTGTATAACAAAGTTGATACCAACCTAAATTTCGTAGAACGCGAAAAAGAAATTGAAAAATTCTGGGAAGAACACGATATATTTAAAAAACAAGTACATCAACATGAAGATGCAGATGTATTCACATTTTATGATGGACCACCAACAGCAAATGGTAAACCTCATATTGGACACGTTTTAACTCGTGTAATCAAAGATATGATTCCTCGTTATCAAGCTATGAAAGGTCATAAAACTATCCGTAAAGCTGGTTGGGATACACATGGTCTTCCAGTAGAACTTGAAGTTGAAAAATTATTAGGCATCAATGGTAAAGAACAAATTGAAGAATATGGTATTGAACCTTTCGTAGAAAAATGCAAAGAAAGCGTTTGGAAATACGAAGGTATGTGGGAAGAATTCTCCAAAGCTGTAGGCTATTGGGCAGATATGAAAGATCCATATGTTACATACCATAATGATTATATTGAATCTGTATGGTGGGCATTAAAAGAAATTTGGAACAAAGGTCTTTTATATAAAGGTCATAAAATCGTTCCATACTGCCCTCGCTGTGGTACACCTCTTTCTTCTCACGAAGTAGCTCAAGGATATAAAGATGTAAAAGAAAAATCTGCATTTGTAAGATTTAAAGCAAAAGGCGAAGACGCTTATTTCCTCGCATGGACAACTACTCCATGGACTCTTCCATCTAACCTTGCACTTTGCGTAAATCCAGAAATCACTTATGTAAAAGTAAAACAAGGCGGTTACACTTATTACATGGCTAAAGAACTTTGCGAAAAAGTTTTAGGCGAAGATTATACAATCCTCGAAGAAATGCCAGGTAAATCTCTTGAATATAAAGAATATGAACCACTTTATCCATATGCTTTAAATAAATTAAATGGCAAAAAAGCATTTATCGTAACTTGTGATGATTATGTAACAACTACAGATGGTTCTGGTATCGTTCATATGGCTCCTGCATTCGGTGAAGATGACTCCCGTGTTTGCCGTGAATATGGTATTGCTTTCGTACAATTCGTTGATGCAAAAGGTTGCATGACAGCAGATACTGATTGGCCAGGCGTATTTGTAAAAAAAGCAGATCCAAAAATTTTAAAAGACTTAGAAGAAAAAGGTTTATTATTCTCTGCACCTAACTTTGAACATAGTTATCCACATTGCTGGCGTTGCGATACTCCACTTTTATACTATGCACGTGAAACATGGTTTATTCGCATGACAGCAGTTCGCGATAAATTAATTGCTAATAATAAAACAATCAACTGGATTCCTGAATCTATCGGTAAAGGTCGTTTTGGTGATTGGCTCGAACATGTTCAAGATTGGGGCTTATCTCGTAACCGTTATTGGGGTACTCCACTTAATATCTGGGAATGTGAATGCGGTCATCAACATGCAATCGGTCTATCGAAGAATTAAAATCCATGTCTGATAATTGCCCTGATGATATTGAATTACACCGTCCATTCATTGATGCTGTAACTATTAAATGTCCTCATTGTGGCAAAGAAATGCATCGTGTTCCAGAAGTTATTGACTGCTGGTTTGACTCTGGTTCCATGCCTTTTGCACAATGGCATTATCCATTTGAAAATAAAGAACTCTTTGAAGAACAATTCCCAGCAGATTTCATCTCTGAAGCAGTAGACCAAACTCGTGGTTGGTTCTATTCTCTAATCGCTATTTCCACATTACTCTTTGACAAAGCTCCTTATAAAAATGTTATTGTATTAGGTCACGTTTTAGATGCTCAAGGTCGTAAAATGAGTAAATCCAAAGGTAATGCAGTAGAACCAATGAAAGCTTTAGCTCAACATGGTGCAGATGCTATCCGTTGGTATTTCTATGAAAATAGTGCTCCATGGCTTCCAAATCGTTTTCATGATGCTGCTGTTCAAGAAGGTCAACGTAAATTCATGGGTACATTATGGAATACTTACGCATTCTTTGTACTCTATGCTAATATTGATAAATTTGATGTATCTAAATACAGCCTTGAATATGATAAACTTTCTGTATTAGATAAATGGTGCTTATCTCGTCTTAATACTTTAATTAAAACTGTAGATGAAGATTTAAATAGCTATAAAATCACAGAAGCTGCAAAAGCTCTTCAAGAATTTGTAGATGAACTTTCTAACTGGTATGTAAGAAGAAGCCGTGATCGTTTCTGGGCTAAAGAAACAGACCAAAACAAAATCAATGCTTACATGACTTTATATACTGCACTTACAACAGTTATTAAACTCGCAGCTCCAATGATTCCATTTATGACAGAAGCTATTTATCAAAACCTTGTTTTAAATAGTGAAAAAGATGCACCAGAAAGCGTACATCTTTTGTGCTTATCCTGTTGCAAATGAAGCATTCATTGATAGCGAACTTGAAAAAACTATGGACTTAGTATTAAAAGCTGTAGTTTTAGGTCGTGCTGCTCGTAATGAAGCAAATATCAAAAACCGTCAGCCAATCGCTCTTATGTATGTAAAAGCTCCATTTGAACTCAATGAATTCTATACAAAAATTGTAGAAGAAGAATTAAATGTTAAAAAAGTAGAATTCAAAGATAATATGGACGAATATTTGAACTATGAAATTAAACCACAGTTCAAAGTATTAGGTCCAAAATACGGCAAACAGATGAAAGAAATTGCTGCTGCTTTAGCTAAAGTTGATGGACAAAAAGCAAAAGTTGAACTTGAAACTACAAAAACATTGAAATTAGAACTTTCTTCTGGTGAAATCACACTTGTACCTGAAGACCTTGACGTAAAAATGACTCAAACAGAAGGTTTTGCAGCTCAACGTGATGGTGATGTAACAATTGCTATTTCTACAGTATTGACAGATGAACTCATTGAAGAAGGTTTCGTTCGTGAAATCATCAGTAAAGTTCAGACAATGCGTAAAGAAAATGGCTTTGAAGTAACTGATAGAATTACAGTATTTGCTCAAGGTAATGAAAAAATTGCTAAATTAATGCAGGATAATGCAGAAACAATTAAGAAAATTACTTTAGCAGATGAACTTGTTTACGATAAATTAGACGGCTTCACTAAAGAATGGAATATCAATGGTGAAAAAGTAACTTTAGGCGTAAAATAATAAATGTGAAAATAAAAAGGAAGTCTATTATATAGACTTCCTTTTTTATTTAAAAATATTAATAGCCAAATTGTCTATGACGATTTAAGCTAAGTAATTTATAAAATTTATCAGTTACTTTACGATTATATGGTTCAAGTTCCATATTTTTTTTGAAAAGCATAAAGGAAACTTCATTAGAAGTTATATATTTAGCTAATCCTTTTTCTGTAAATTCATGTAGAATATTTAAATCAGATTTATCAATATATGGAATGAATAATTTCATCTTGCTATTGAGCCAATTCATATCTTCAGTGAAATTGCGTTTATTAGAATTAATTTTTTGATGAATGAAATTCAAATAGCGTTTAGCAATATGACTAAATACTGATGTGAAATTACCTTTGATGAAAGATGTCAATGCGCTAGGTCTCTAAATTGATTGATAGGCATACCATCTAAGAAAATATCCAATTTTAAAGCAAAATCTTGAGCTTCTTTTAATTGATTTTGTTTGAGGAATTTACTGAGTTGAATAGATTCTAAATCCCAGCCATGTATGTTCAAAAATTCACTATAATGGCGCAAAACTAATTTATTATAAGGAGATAATTCAATAGTTTTTACGAAAATAACATGAGCAAGCTCAGGGTCTTGAAGACAAATTGCCTGACCGCTTTCAGTAAGACGCAATAGTAGATGTAAATCAGTTAAACAGAGGCGATAACAATCGTCTTTCATGAGTTCTTCATAAGCTAATAATAAATGATTTGCTTCAATTTTTTCTACTGCGGAAAGTCTATCATAAGATTCTATTGTTTTTAAATATTTTGTGCCAGCTTCTAAAAAAGACATATAAAAAACCTCCATTACTAAAATTTATATAACGATTAATTTTTGTTATTGCAGTTATGATTTATAATAATACACTATTTAATTAAATTTTGCAATAATTTTCTATATTTAAATTAATGAAAAAAATAAAAATACAAAATACATTATATAGAATAAAAAATAGGCTAATAAAAAGAAGAATTTATTAGCCTAAAAGTTTTATTCTAGTAAAGGAGAAGCTTTTGCATCAGTCAATAATATATTTGTTTCAATTACACTTAAATGTCTTTGAAGTGCATACATGATTATAGTATCCCATGGATTGCGTGGGTATAAAGAACTATGTTCAGCATAATTTAAAAGATGATTTGTTTCATCAATACTTAATTGCATAGCTATAGCAAGAGCTAATATGCGATTTCTAGCAGTGTGTTTTTGCCCTGAAAAATCTTATAAGCATAGGTTACAGGTAGACCAGATTTTTTGATAACATCTGATTTTGTTAAATTTTTTTGCGCTAAAAGTTCATCTAGATATTTAGGTAAGTTCATATCTAATAATTTATCTTTATTATTTTCTAAAAAAGTGTGAATATCTTTTTGTTGTTTTAAATCAGCACCTAATTTATCTGTGATTACTCCCATAAAAATACTTCCTTTGTTATTTTTAATTGATTTATATTATAATAAAATAACATTTTAAAGAATGCAATATTGATTAAATTATAGATAGTAGAGGTAAAAATAGTGCAATCAAAATTAGAAGCTAAATATTTACGAGAAATTGGAGAAAAAGTATATAGTTTTTTCTTTGAAAATCCTGAAATGGAAAATAATAATTTAGAATTTCGTGAAGGTCAATCAGAGATGGCTTGTGAAATAGTAGATGCCATCAGTCAAAAGAAAAATCTAGTGGTAGAAGCAGGTGTAGGGATTGGAAAATCTTTTGCTTATTTAGTGCCACTTATTTATTACAATTATTATTTACAAAAACCAGTGGTAATAGCTACTTCAACTATCACTTTGCAGGAACAATTACAAGGCGATATACGTTATATCATGGAGAAATTACAAATATTTCCAGAAGTTTTATTGGCTAAAGGTATGACTAATTTCATTTGTAGATATCATTTTAAAAGATTTTTGATGATAGAGCAAATTTAAAGCAATATGAGAAAATATATGAATGTATAAATCAAGGTGGTAAAGAGCCAAGTGATTGGAATATTGAACTTCCTTTAGATTTATGGCAGAAATTTAGAATTAAGAATTATAATTATCGTGAATGTAAATATTGTGAATATCGAGATGTTTGTCATTACCATAATTTACGTTTAAATTTGAAAAAGACAAAGGGCATAATTATTTGCAATCAAGATATGCTCACTACTGATTTGCGTTTAAAACGAGAGATGAAAGATGGTTTATTTACTGAAGAATTAAGCTTGATTGTCGTTGATGAAGCTCATAATTTAGAAGATAAAGTGCGTTCTTCATATACAGATATGTTGACTAGAAAGCAATTGGTAAATACATTGAAAAGATGTTATTTAAGCATAAAAAAAATACCACCTAATTTAGCTAAAAATATAGATGGTGTATTTAGAGATATAGATAAAATTTTTAGGATAATAGATAAGCAGATAAAATATCAAATACAACAGGCACAAAAACAACATCAAGATGCTGATAGATTTAAGATAAATATACCGATTGATTTATTGCAAAATGTATATAAAATAGCAGAAGCAATAATGATAGCACATGCTGTAAGTATTCGTAAAACTGGCGGAAAAATCAATAGTGATATGGAGATTATTTTAGACTTTTTCAAAGCATGGCAAGATGAAAAAAACTATATTGTCTGGGCTGAAGATGCTAAAAATCCAATAATATATCTTTGTCCTACAAATGTAAATGAAAAAATCAATGAATTATTTTTTGGCGATAGAGTAAAACTGAGAAAAAATTTCCATACAATTTTTACTTCGGCGACTTTGACGAATTTAGCCAATGAAGATTTGACGAAAGCATATAGTTATTTTATACAAAATACGATGTTTCCAATAAATGATAGCATATTATCAGAAGTGAAATATTCGCCATTTGCTTATGATAAACATGCAAAACTTTTCTATACAGATGATATTACAAGCCCTAGCAAAGATAGAGGAAAATTTATTGATGAAAGCATAGATTTAGTAAAAAAAATATTGGATATTTCTCAAGGAAAGGCTTTGATTTTATTTACATCTAAAGCGGATATGAATGCTGTATATACAAGACTAAAAAGCTTTGAATTTTAAAATTATACTTTAATTAAACAAAATGAAATATCTTCACAACAACAATTAATTCATAAATTTAAGCAAGATATAAATTCTGTGTTACTAGGAACAGGAGTTTTTTGGGAAGGTATAAGCATAGAAGGTATAGCACTTTCAAATTTAATTATTTATAAATTGCCATTCCCATTGCCAGAACCAATCATCAATGAAAAATGTAAACGCAGTAAAAATCCTTTAGAGGAAGTATTAGTTCCAGAAATGATTATTAAATTAAAACAAGGTGTAGGTAGATTAATACGCAATAAAACAGATAAAGGCATAGTATCTATCATTGACTCACGTTTAGGTGATAAATCAAAGGCAAGTTATAAAGAAAAAGTATGGCAAGCTTTGCCGATAAAACAAAGAACAAATAGCTTAAAAGAATTACAAAGTTTTTATGATAATTTATGATTAATAAACAGGAAACTCATCATTATAAAGATAGATAATATCTAGTATAGGTGAATAAAAGCTTATATCTATCATGTAGGGACCATTTTTTATCCTTATCTAAAGAGCTATTTGTTGGAAGTCCATTGCTTAAATCAACTTTTTTAGAAAAATCTTCATAGAGCGTTTTATCGTATAATTTACATTGACTTAAATCAATCCATATTTCACATACTTCATTTGGTGAGATATCTTTTTAGGAAGGATAAATATAGTTGTTGCACCATAGATACCATCTCCAGGATAGATATCTAAATCAGTAAGAGATAAATTATCACTTGTAGTAACGGCTGAAGTAGGTATTTTCATTCCATGAGTTACAAATTCATAGTTAAGGGGTAAATCAATATCTGTATTATTTACTATTTTAAAATGTAAAGTACCTCTACCTCCGATATAATCTCCATAATCTTGCCAAGATAAAGTCGTAGGCTAAAACTGCCATCAATATCATAAGTAAATGGGACATGCTCAGCTAAATATTCTCTAGTGTATTTTCGTCTAGGTTTTTGATTAGTAGACTGATTTTTTTCATCATTAGGCGTAGCTGTTGGAGCAGGCGAAGAAGGAGTCGTTTCATTATTTTTAGGAGTAGATGATTTATTTTCTAGCTTGATATCATTAAAAGGATTTTTTTGAGGTAAATCTTTAATTTCTTGCTTTATTTTTTCTGTATCAATTTTTTCAGGAAGTTGTTTTAGATTATCTTCAATTTTTTGAATATCAAAATCTGTAGGTGTCTCAGAAGTTTTATTTAAATAATAGCTATAAGAGATGATGATTAAAATTAATGTAAGCAGGATAACACTTAAAGTGATTAAGAATTTTTTCCATGTTGCCATAGGGACAAATTCTTGCAAAATTTCATTTACAGATTGGTAACGTCTGTCAGGATCGAATTTAATCGCTTTTTTGATGATTTTTTGGAGTTTTTTATTTTTAGGTTGAAGTTTTTGTAAAGTTATACCTAAGCATAGATATCACTGCGAATATCTGTTTGAGCAAAGCCGTATTGTTCAGGGGGAGCATATCCACGTGTACCAAGATATTCTGTATCATACGTTTTATCAGGATTGATTAGACGAGCTGTATCAAAGTCGATTAATTTAACGATATTATCTTTAGTGAGCATTATATTAGAAGGTTTTATGTCGCGATGTAATATTATGTTCATGTAAAATTTTTAATCCTTCGCATAATTGAATGATTATTTTCTTGATAATATCATCAGAAAGTTGTTCTTGTTGTTCTAAAATATTAAAAAGTGTGCGTCCATTGATGTATTCTTCAACAATAATAGTGATGTTTCATCTTGATATAGATAATATATTTCAGGAAAACAATTATGTGAGAGTTTTTTTAACTCGCTATAAGGACTTGTAGTGTGATGAAGATATTTTATAATACAAGGTTGATTTGTTAATTTATTAATAGCTAAAACAATTTTACTCTTTGATGATTTTTTTATTTCTTGTGTTATTGTAAAATTGGTAGATAAAAATTCATGGAAGAGCTCAGACATAATAAATTAACCTTTCTATAAAAAACATATATTTTTTATTAATGAGATTTAACTATATTGATAGTTAATATTATTTTAGCATATAAATAAAGCTAGTAGTTAGTTTAATTTTAACTACTAGGCTTTATTTAGAGTGAGTTTTTTTCTTAAGCAATAGTTTTGCTTGAAATGAGTTTTTCTTTTTTAGTTGTTTTTATTTTTAATATTATAGCTATGATGAAGCTGATAATAAATAAAAATGCGAATACATAGAGGCAAAGTGCATAACTTTGAGTTGTTTCACGAATAAAGGATAATAAAAGTGGTCCTGCAATACCAGCCATGCCCCAAGCTGTGAGAATTCTGCCATGAATAGCGCTTAATTGTTTTGTGCCAAATAAATCGCTTAAATAAGCTGGCATACAAGAGAAGCCACCACCATAGCAAGAAACAATGATTAAAACTAATAATTGGAAGAAAAAGGCTTCAGTTGTATTAGCGAGTGCATAGAAAGCAAAAATTTCAATCAAGAAAAATAAAATATAAGTATTTCTACGACCGATATAATCGGAAACGCTAGACCAAGCGATACGACCAAAACCATTGATAAGTCCAATAACGCCAACCATAGAAGCAGCAGTAATTGGGCTCATATGAACTACTTCTTGAGCCATAGGAGAAGCTACAGCTAAAAGACCAATACCACAAGTAATATTAGTGAAGAATATCCACCAAAGTGCATAGAATTTCCAATCGCGAGTAGCTTCAGCTACGCTATATTGTTTTATTTCAACCATAAGAATTAGAAGTTTTAACAGTTGTTAGGTAAGTATTTTTCTACGAATTCTTTTGGTGGAGGAGCGAGATATAAAGAAGAAGCTCCCATGATTAATATATAAGCACAGCCTAAAATGATGAAGTTAGTTACTAAGCCAAAATTGCTAACGAGAATTTGCATGATAGGGCCAGCAATTAAACTTGCAAAACCAAATCCCATGATAGCAAGACCTGTAGCAAATCCACGTCTTTTAGGGAAATATTTTACAAGAGTGGAAACAGGAGTGATATATCCAATACCAAGACCAATACCACCGATTACACCATAGCAGATGTAAAGTAAAATAAGGCTTTGTAAATGAAGAGCTAAAGCTGTACCAAATATACCAATACCAAAGAAGGCAGTGGCAGTAAGTCCGCTAATACGAGGGCCATTTTTTTCAACAAATGTTCCTAGAAAACCAGCGGATAAACCTAAAAATAAAATTGCAATAGAAAATGTCCATGTAGTTTCTTGAAGACTAAAGCCCATTTGAGCCATGATAGGCTTAGTAAGTACGCTCCAAGCATAAACACTACCAATACAAATATGAATACCAATTGCGGATAATGCGATAAGCCATCTGTTTTTCATTATATAATCTTCCTTTCGTAAAAATAAAAAATTTATAAAATACAAGAAAACTTATGCCTAAAAACAAAAAGACCATCTAGGCAAAAATTTTCTTTGCCCAGACGGTCGACTTTTCTATAGCAATGCGGTTCATGTGGTTAATTCCACTAAAATCCGTCAGTTCCACAGTGCTTATTCAATTGATAGCTTTATTATAACAAATATTTAATCTATGTCAAGAATAAAATTAATTTCATTTATGTTTTAGTTTTTACAACTAAAACAGTTGTATTTTTTTGTAAAAAATCAATTTTCTTTATCAGAAATGTTATCATCGGTAATTAAAAAATCAATATTTTTCCATGTAGCATATTCTACCATCGCAGTAGAACGAGATTTTTTACTATCAGCTAAAACAAAATTCTGCTTAGAATTTCTAATCATTATACGTTTTACTTCGGCATCAGAAAAATCTATAGAAGTAGGACCAAAATGTTCTTTAAATCCACTAGAACCTAAAAAAGCAACGTCTACTTTTATTTTACTAAGAAAACTAGTTGCACCAAAACCTTCAAGTGCCATAGTAGTGTTATTTAATTGACCACCACTAAGATGGACAATGTTGTCGCTATTAGATAATACATTTAAAGCACTTACAGAATTTGTAATAATCGTTAAACCTTTTTTTAAATATAATAATTTAGCTAAGCATAATGTAGTACTACCAGCATCAATAAAAATAACAGAATGATCTTTAATAAATTTTAGTGCTTCATTAGCAATTGCTAATTTAGCATCATAATTTTCCATATTTCTATCTTCTAATGGTTTTTCGATTACTTCTAAAGAAGACAGTGCGCCACCGTGACTTTTTTTTATAATGCCTTGTTTATCTAAGTATATTAAATCTTTTCGTATAGTTTCTGTAGAAACAGCAAAAGTTTTTGCAAGTTCGCCAACCTTTATACTACCATTAGAAATTATAAGTTCAGCTATTTTATTTCTACGTTCAGCTGTTATTAATTTTGACATGTATTTCACCTCTATTTTATATTTATTTTATTATTCTTAAAAGAACTTGTCAAAAATTTTTAGAAAAATTAAAAATCGCAATAAAAAACAACTAAAATAGTGTTGACAATTTAGAATAGCAATGATATTATCTAAATAACAAGAAAAAACAACAATAATGTTGTTAAAAAATTGCTAATTGGAGGATATCATGAAAAGAAAAATAATAATATCACCATCATTAATTTGTGCGGATTTATGTAATTTAGAAAAAGAAGTAAAAGATTTATCTTTAGCAGGAATGAAATCATTACATGTGGATTTAATAGATCCTCATTTTAGTCCAAGTATGCCAATTGGAATAGATATTGTAAAGCAATTGAAGGCTAAAAGTAATATGGATTTTGATGTTCATATTATGTCTAATTATAATGAGTTTTTCATTAAAGAGCTTGTAAAAATGGATATTTCAAGTATAACTTTTCATAGCGAAGCTACAATTCATGTAGAAAAAATGTTGCAAATTATAAAAGAAGCAGGAATTAAGGCTGGAATAGCTTTAGCACCAGCAACATCCTTATCCACTATTGAATATGTTGCGAAAGCTTGCGATTATATTTTATTAATGACAATTAATCCTGGATATGCTGGTGGAAAATCAGAAGAAATGGTACCTTATGCAATAGATAAAATAAGAGATTGTAAAGATTTATTAAATAAAATAGGGTCAAATGCACAGATAATTATTGATGGTAGAGTGTCTTTTGAAGTAATGCCTAAATTGATTGAAGCTGGAGCTGATGTATTAGTTGCAGGCAGTAAAAGTATATTTAGAAAAGGTTTTTCTTATTTAGAAAATTATCAAGAAGCGCAAAATGTAATAAAAAAATCATTAGGAGAATAGAATTATGAATTATAGAGAAACTACTAAAATTGTTATTGATGAATGCTATTTAGCTTTGAGTAAAGTAGAAGAAAAACAAATAGATATGTTAATAGATTATTTGTTTAATGCAGATAAAGTATTTTTTATTGGTGTTGGTAGAGTAAAACTAGAGTTAGAGGCTTTTGCAAAAAGACTTGCACATTTAGGCATAAAAACGCATATTGTAGGAGATATTAATGAACCAGCAATGACAGATAAAGATATTTTGGTTGTAGGTTCAGGTAGTGGTGAATCATTAGTACCAGTGGCTATTGCAAAAAAAGCTAAGAGCGTAGGTGGAAAAATTATACATATTGGTTCAAATCCTCATAGCTCGTTAGCTCCAATTACAGATTTAATGGTTAGAATTCCAGTACAAACAAAATTATATTTAGAAGACGAAATATCTTCAAATCAGCCAATGTCTAGTTTATTTGAACAATCATTATTATTATTAGGTGATATAGTAGCTAAAATGATAGTAGAAAGAAAACAAATTAACTTAAAATCGTTGTGGCAATATCATGCTAATTTAGAATAATAAATTGAGGTAAGAATATGTTAAAAGAATTTTTAAAGAATAATATTATTTTAACAGATGAATTTGATTCATGGGAATTAGCAATAAAACAAGCATCAGAACCTTTATTAGAAAAAAATATAATAAAAGAATCTTATGTGGAAGCTATGATAAATAGTGTATATAAGAATGGTCCATATATGATTATAATGCCACATATCGCTTTGGCACACGCTAGACCAGAAGATGGTGTAAATGAAAATGGAATTTCATTTCTTAAATTGAAAACACCAGTAATATTTCCACAAGAAAATGATGTTGATATAATTATTGTACTAGCAGCAAAAGAAGATGAAGGTCATTTAGAATTGATGGCTGAGTTAGTAGATCTATTAGTTGATGATGAGAAAACAGAGGCCATAAGACGTGCTCATAATAAAAATCAAATAAAAGAGATTTTATTTTCTGAATAATTATATTAATGCAATAGTAATTTTTATTTTTAATAGGAGGTACAAATAATGCAATCAAATGTAAGAGCTAAAATACAAGCTTTCGGTGGTTTTTTAACAGCTATGGTAATTCCTAATATGGGTGCTTTTATTGCGTGGGGCTTTATTACAGCATTGTTTATTCCTACAGGATGGATTCCAAATGAGCAATTTAATAAATTAGTTGGACCTATGGTTAGCACATTATTACCATTGTTGTTAGCATATGCTGGAGGTAAATTAATTTATGACACTAGAGGTGGTATTGCAGGTACTATTGGAACTATTGGTTTAATTGTAGGAGCAAATATTCCAATGTTTTTAGGGGCTATGATTATGGGCCCATTAAGTGCATATATTATTAAAAAATTTGATGGAATGATAGAAGATAAAATTCCAACAGGTTTTGAGATGTTAGTAAATAACTTTTCATTGGGTATTATAGGTTTTATTTTATGTTTATTAGCTAATTCATTTATTGGTCCAGCAGTACAAGAAGCAAATAATATTATAAGTATTGCAATCAAAGCATTAGTTAGTACAGGTATTTTACCAATATTAGCATTAATAAATGAACCTGCAAAAGTATTATTTTTAAATAATGTTATTGACCAAGGTGTATACTATCCATTA